>VOFG01000246.1_pt1 | contig 136445 bp, 241 predicted proteins | sample 5384171 | NCBI WGS metagenome assembly VOFG01 (sample SAMN12384726, study PRJNA508395) | human gut metagenome | isolation source: healthy gut F | host: Homo sapiens
TCAGGTAGAAATGACTCGGTCATGGCAGCTGACGCTTCCTTCAACCGCGATCTGGCTCGCAAAAAATTAGTATCCGGTCTGAAAGCCATGCTTGGTATTTTAGCTGAAGTTACTTTAGTAGAGCCGAAAACCATCGCACGCAGCGAAGGAAAAGCAGTCCGCGTCATTGATAAGAGAAACTTATATCAGGGCTAATTTATTTTTCCAATCATTTGTTCATAAAGTGTCAGGTCATAACTTGTGTCGCCTGGCACTTTTTTCATACATTTGAAAACGAATTTCATTTTCTTCCGTTCTGCCCGCCGACAAAAACAGCACATTCTCAGGGTGTTCCCCATACAATTCTTTTGCAAATTTCGTAATATGAGTCACCATCCATACCGTTACCGCCTCCGAAAGACAAGTATGCATTAAATCCATTGCAATCTGGTAAGCCGTCACTTCTGTTGTAGTCGCAAAAGATTCATTCAAAAGAATCAGCGTATTTTTCTTTGCCCCACGTAAAATCTGCTCCATACGCTTTAATTCTTCTTCAAATTTACCCATGTTCATCGTTGCATCTTCGCGTCTGGTAAAATGCGTAAAAATATCTTCATACGCATGAAGCGGATATTTCTTTGCCGGCACGTACATCCCCCGCCTGACAAAGCACCTGCGCAATACCAAGACTGCGCAAAAGGTTGATTTTCCGCCTTGGTTAGCTCCCGTCACGATAAGGGCCCGTTGTTCTTTCAGACTCACAGTATTTGGAATTGGCTGCTCCATACTCTGCAAAGCAAGTGCCAATTCATATAATTTTTCAGCCTCTTCTTCACAAGCTTTTGGCATACAAAAATAAAACCCAGCCGATAAACCGCGCTCATACATTCTCGCACAGCCCGCCAAAAAGATAATCTGCCTTGACAGCGTCTGTAAAATCTCCTCCCACTGCTGCAGAAACGGCGAACACTGCTCTAATAATTCAAGGACAACCCGGTTGGCAAACTGAACACCGCTCTGGTAAACTTCCTCACTGGCAATTACGCGCCCCTTCTTTCCTGAGAAAATACCGCTTCCTGCCCACTTTGCCTTGTCACATACGGAAACAACTTCCACATTTTCCAGGGAAAATCCTTCCCCAATTGCTCCCTCCAGCACAATTTCTCCGTTTCCTTTAAAAGCATCCAGATTCTGCACCAGTGCAAGCTGCTCTTCTAATCTTTCGGCGGCTCTGCCTCACAAAAACTGTCATAAAAATAGTTAAATGCAGTCTCCTTGAAAATCTCCGGATTTTTTCGCTCCCATTTGCGAAATCTCAGAAAGTCCCTGCACCAATTCCCGTATCGTTTCTACATGCACACCAATCATCGTCTGTTCCATCAAATGTTTCCCGCGGCTGTCTAAAATCGCATGCAGTCCACGGGTCAGATTTTCCGAAAGCGAAACAATCCGGTCCCGCAGCTGATATGTTACCGATGCCTTTTCACAGGCAGCCGTAACAACCTGCTGCCTTTTTTCAATCTCACTTTCCGTCGTAAGAGGATGCTGAAGAACTTGCAAAATAGCGGGAATGTCACCTACTTTGTCACCTGCCATATTTCTGGCAATCCAATGTAGATTTAAGTCCTTTTCCAAATCCTGCTTTCTCCGATACGAAAAATTTGTCTCCTCGAAAAATTCAATCTTCATGTCCTATCACCGCCTTCATCTGATTTTCGGTCATATTGTATTTGGTAATCAGTGAGTCTTCATATTCTGCCTCACTCGCCGGTCTTCTTGTTATTTTGAAAGAACGCGTATGATGGTCATCTGCCAGTTCCGCAACCAGACTCACTAACCCATCCCTCTCTTTTGCAAGCGACTGGATATGTGTCACATAAATTCCATAGCAGTCATGCGACATGAAATAATCAAGCACTTTTTGCCCCATAATACCGGCATCCCACGTTGCCGCTGTCGTAAATAGCTCATTCAAAATCACAAAACTTCCACTCCATTTTTCCTGCATCATCGGTTTTAAGCGGGTTAATTCCTCCACTAACTTTCCTTTTCCGGACATCTCCGATTCGTCATTTGAAAAATGCGATAAAATCGTCGTGTAATTTGGCACCCTGCCTTTTCACATGGAACTAAAAGACCCATTTTTGCAAAATACAGAATTTGTCCAATCATGCGCGCATAGGTCGTCTTGCCGCCTCCATTGGCTCCCCGTAATCACAAAGAACCGCTCATCTTTTTGCAGATTACAGTCATTTGCAATCACTTCCTTTTCACTGCGAAGAGCTAAGGCAAGATCATATCCCTGCTTCACCTCCAGTTTATCCGTTTCCTCCGGCATACAAAATGAATAACCTCTTCCTTTCATGTCCCGCACAAGCAGGAAAAAACCAAGATAGTACTGCACATCTTCCGCTAACTGCACGAGTTTTTCATCCATCTGAATCTGTAACAGTGTTTCTAACATACCATCCCAGTTTTGTCTCTTAATCTGCCGTTCCGCCAGATTTTTCTCAAGCAGCGTAAGCTCTGTCTCCTTGTTTACATTCATCGCCTGCCCCGGCTTTTTGTCGACAGCAAAAGCCTTTGCCATTCTCTCTGCAAAAAATTCGCCCTCTGATTTATCTTCCGACACAACCTTATTTTTTTGAAGGGAAAATATCATTTTCGTTTCTTCCATCGACTGATGCAGATTTTGCGCCAATTCTTTTGCCCTTTACAAATGCTTCACTTTTGTCACCTCGCAAAGATACGAAACAAGTTCTTCCATTGCATCCGAACAAGACGACTGCCTTTTTAAGTCATCCAATAATTGTTCAACTGCCTGTATGTAAATAAGAAGGGAATCTAAATGCCATTTCTGCTTTTGATAAATCAGATTACTGTAAATGCTTTTTTCTCATAAGAAACTGCCCTCGCCACCTGCTTTGCATACCTGTCAAACGCCTTGAAAACTGCCTCATTCTGCATATCTGAGGTGATTTTTCTCCGATACTTTGTTGTCTCAGATTCTTTCGGAATATTCTCATCCAATTTTTGTAAATCGTATCCCTTAACCAAATTGTTCATGTAAGAAATGCACACATTCAAATTAAAATCCGTAAAATACTGATTTTTTCCGAATCCTCACACTTCTCTTTACCCAATATACTATAAAACAAATGCTACCTCCTTTATTTTTGACCGAAAGGCACTTAAACCCCCAAGTGCCTTTCGATTTGTTCACTAGAATCGGAAATCTCTTTTGCCTTCATGAATATTTTCAATATACTCTTTAGCCTTCTCTTTCACTACCGGATTTGTAATAATTTCCAACTGCTCCCGAATCACTTTTTCCCCTTTTTTTTTCTTTCGTGTCCGCAGAAGCATAGTCCTCTAAATACTCCTTAAGTGTCATCAGAGCATTTGGCTGACAACAGTTTACAATCTGCCCCGATTTCAATAATTTCATAAACCGGTCACCGGTTCGTCCTTCCCGGTAACAAGCCGTACAGAAACTCGGAATATATCCAAGTCCAAGCAGCCAGTTCACAACCTCATCCAGACTTCTTCTATCGGACACATCAAATTGAGCGGAATTCTCTTCTTCCGGCTCTTCCTCAACGTAGCCGCCCACACTTTGTGCGGGAACCACCACTAATCTGGCTGATTCCAAGGTCTAATACTTTTTCTCTCGTTGCCTTCGATTCACGGGTTGAAACAATCATTCCGGTATATGGCACCGCAATGCGGATAACCGATACAATCTTCTCAAAGATTTCATCCGGAATGGCATTTAATTCTTCGGATCAATGTCATCAGCCGGGCAGACACGAGGCACACTGATGGTATGCGGTCCAACACCAAACTTAGCCTCCAAATGCTCTGCGTGCATAATAATACCAACCAATTCATATCGGTATTTATCCAGACCGAACAAAACACCGCAGCCTACATCATCAATCCCAGCCTCCATGGCACGGTCCATCGCCTCTGTATGGTACGCATAATCACTTTTTCCCTGCCGGATGCAGTTCTTTGTAAGCTTCTTTATTATAAGTCTCCTGAAACAGAATATAAGTTCCAATCCCTGCATCTTTGAGTTTCTTATAATTTTCAACAGAAGTCGCTGCAATATTTACATTGACACGACGAATCGCTCCATTTTTGTGCTTAATGCTGTATATCGTACGAATACTCTCCAAAATGTACTCAAGCGGATTATTCTCTGGGTCTTCGCCCGCTTCTATCGCCAGACGCTTATGCCCCATATCCTGCAGCGCAATTACTTCCTGCTTAATTTCTTCCTGCGACAGTTTTTTCTTGCAATATGTTTATTTTTACATGATACGGACAGTACACACAACTGTTAATACAGTAATTGGATAAATAAAGTGGCGCAAACATTACAATTCGCTTGCCATAAAACCGCTCTTTAATCTCTTTTTGCAAGTTTTTCAATTTCCTTATTTTCCTCTTCCAATTCGCATTCCAAAAGAACCGCCGCCTCTTTGTGGCTGATTCCTTTCATCTCGCGTGCTTTCTGCAAAATCGCATCAATTACCTGTTTATTTGCCTTATTTTCACTGGCATATGCCAGTGATTCTAAAATTTCTGCATCGTTAATAAATTCATCTGCGATACTCGATTTTGGATCATATTTGTACATAATAATTTCCCCCGATAGTATCAAAATTGGCTGCTTGCGCAACTGTATTAAGGATAGCATAAATGAGATTTTTTTCAATGTTTTCCGTTGCTTTGTTTGTGTCAGAGAATCGTTCCAAACCAATAGATTACACCAAGCACCCAGCTGCAAAACACGCCATACAAAATAACCGGTCCGGCAATCGTGAAAATTTTACATCCAACGCCAAATACCCATCCTTCTTCCTTAAATTCAATTGCCGGTGCGGCTACTGAATTGGCAAATCCGGTAATCGGTACAATCGTTCCTGCACCTGCAAAATTGGCGAGCTTCTGATATAAATTCAAACCGGTAAACAGCACACTGAGAAAAAATCAGCGATAATGTCGTATATAATCCCGCTGTTTTTTTTCCATCCCCAAACTCATATAAGCATTCGAAAGAGCCTGTCCTACGACACAAATAAATCCTCCAATCGCATATGCTTTCAGTAAATTGAGGCACCAGCTCTTTTTCGGCGTGTGATTTTTACGTAAGCATTATACTTTTCATCCTTCTTTTTCTGTTCCCTTTCCTGTAAAAACCTCTTGAATGTCGATATTATCCTGATTCATTTTCTGCTCCTTTAGCCTTGATAAAAATATTGAAATAAAGTTCCTGTTATTTTCCCAATTGCAATTGCAAGCGGAATAAGATAAAACGCTTCTTTAATTTGCAGACGGTTCACTAAAATGGGAATTACACGCAGCATTTCTGCCAGTGCCATTACCAGACATCCGACATATACACCTGCAAAAAGCCCATAAACCGCCAAAAAAATCGAAGTCAGCGGCATCGGAATTTCAAACACAATCCAAATATTTCCCAATGCACCGCCCGCTATAATCATCGTTTCATACCACACCACATGATTTGCCGTTTTCGTCCTTGCCGCCAGTCTCGGTATAATGCCAAGCATCGTAATAAATGCAAATATTCCCGTTGCGACGGCAACACCGCTCGCCAAGCCAATCAGAATGAGTACACTATACTGAATCACTGTCAATCGTTTTTCCCTCCCTTGATGCTGCCGCAATCAGTGTTTTGTTTACCTGCTCCTCATATGTGTGCATTTCAACCTGAATCGGTGTCGGGTCATCCTTAATTTTTCTCCTGCGGAAATGATTATAAAAACGAGAATTCCCACAGGCAAACCAATCGCATAACAAATCTCAATGATGGAACCGCCTTGTTTTTCCTGCCCCAGCACCAGACGGTATACTTTGTCAAAGACATACGCAACAATGACATCCTCGTTAAATGTCATAATGGTAAAAGCTGCTCCCCATAAAAACGATAAAAGAAACAAAAATAGTCCGTACATATTCCCACTTTTTCTGTTTCTCCTTTTCATCCGGCTTTTCATAATCAATAACAAAATCACGTTCGCCCAAATTTTCAATTTTTAAATTCGGATATTTCTGATGAATCACCTCATATACTTTCGCAATCGTGAACATCGTTTTTTGCGGGCCATGAGCGGGCAGCGTATAAAATACCATTTGATTTAATTCCTGTACAACTTTTTTATTCGTACAATGTAAAGTTGCCAGATCATGAAATGTAACCTGACGCTTTGCAACCGGGATATTCTGCGCGATTTTTACATATAGTATCTCTTCCATTCTTTATACTCCTTCACCAATGTTCCCTTTCCTTGTACCGGTGTTTTCTCATCGTGATTACCCGAGCGGTAAATCCAGACCGCCAATGCCGCAAATACAACAATGACAATGGTACAAGTACCTGCTTTTTTCATACAAACACTTCCTTTCGGTATTACCATTGCCATTTTCTATATTTTTATTCATGACTGCGACATACAAAATGTTTCCTCATCGAGCCAATAATTTTCTTTTTCCAAACGACTGACCTGTACCTGACTCATATCCAAAAGTTTTGCGGTCTGTGTTTGTGTTTTATCTTCATAATAACGTAGTTCAATCAATTTTTCTCTTTCTCGCCAAGCTCACCCAAAAGCTGCTCTAACAAGATTTGATTAACAATATGTCCGATTCATTTTTTTTCGATGGAATTTTGTCCATAAGAAGAATTTCGCTTCCTTCTTTTTGAAATACCGTTTTATGCAGAGACTCCACTTCGCTGCCGGCTTCAAGTGCCATTACGATATCTTCTCTTGCCAATTCGGTTGCTGCGCTTAGTTCCTCTAACGTCGCATCACGCCCCAGTCGAATTGGCCAACATTTCAGCTGCACGCTTAATCCGTATTCCATTTTCCTTTAATGTCCGGCTGACTTTGACCATTCCATCATCGCGTAAAAATCGTTTGATTTCACCACTAATTACCGGCACTGCATAAGTAGAAAATTTCACTTCAAAATTCACATTGAAATTATCGACTGCTTTAATCAAACCAATTGCACCAATCTGGCTCAAATCTTCGGCATCATATCCTCTTCCCGCAAATCGCTTCACGATACTGTATACCAACGGCATATTCGCCTTAATCACTTGTTCTCTTGCCAATTTATCCCCTGCTCGTGAACGTTTAATCAGTTCTATGGTTTCCATTGGCAGACTCCCTTATGACAAAATAAATGAACTATAAATTTTTTTCTTCATACGAATCGTTGTTCCCTGCCCCACCTGTGACTCCACATGCAGTTCATCCATGAAAGCTTCCATGAAAGCAAAGCCCATTCCGGAACGTTCCATTTCCGGTCTGGTCGTAAACAACGGTTCCATGGCACGATTTACGTCACCGATTCCAACACCTTGGTCCGCCACTTCAATCCATATGGTATTTTCCTCAATCCAGCTATGTATCTTAACCTTCCCCGGCTTGCCATCATATCCGTGAATGATGGCATTTGTAACCGCCTCGGAAACTGCTGTCTTGACATCACCAAGTTCTTCTAAGGTCGGGTCAAGCCTTGCTAAAAATGCGGCAACAACCGTCCGCGCCAGACTTTCATTTTCCGAATTACTGTCAAATTCAAACATAATCTCCGTTTTTTCCATTATAAAACTTCCGTCCTTTCCTGATATTTAGGAATAATCCGATAAAGCCCCGACATTCTAAAAATGCGGTCAACATTATCTCCAATTCCGGTCACAAAAGTTCTTCCTCCTAAAAAATTCATTTTTCGGTGTCTTCCCATTACCCTGCCAATTCCTGAGCTGTCCATAAATGTTATACCCGAAAAGTCAAATATTAATGTCCTGACATTTCCCTTCTCTATTTGTAAATCCACTACTTTGCTGATTTGTCCTGCTGTATGATGATCCAATTCCTCACAAATGTGTAACACAAGCTGAGAGCCCGTTCGCTCCATTGAAAATTGCTCCATTTTTTTTCTTTCCTTCCTTTTTTTAGTCATTCGAAAAAGACCCATAGAAATTTTCTTCTATAGGTCTTCTCATTCGTTCTTTTTATTCTTATTGTCCTTGTGTACCTTGCTGCTCAATCTGCTGCAAATAGTTATTTGCCTTATTCGCAATTGCGCTGTTTGGATCTACCTTAATTGCTTTTCGATACCACTTCTTTGCTTTTTGTTATCCTGCTTTTTCTGATAACAATAACCAATCTGGCACATCGCATCCTGATGTTTTGGTTTCAGTTTCAGCACATTGCGGTAAATTGCAATCGCTCCATCATAAGACGTATACGCCGTACGCTTTCCTTCATTTAAAAGGGCTTGAATCTGTGCATCCGTCACGGTATGAATGGTTGTGTAAATTTCTTTTTGCTTCACTGCTTCCAAAATCGGATTTTTACAGTCCGCCACGGCAATTGCTGCCTGAATCTTATCATCCGCAAGATAAGCCTTGACTCCTGTCAATAACTTTTCGTAACTTGCCGTTTGTTTCTGTGCAGACGAATCCGCATCCTTTATCTGTTTTTGCAGTTTGTCAACCTGTTCCTGCAAAAGTTCTTTCTCTTTCTTCAATCCGGAAATCTGGGAAGATTGCACGGCTAACTGATCATTTGTATCTGAAATATGTGAGCCATCTCCACTTCCGCTGTTTTTCATCGTCCGGCCAAAGCAGAACAAACGCTACGGCAAGCCCGACAATGGCACCGATAATCACATAGATAACCGGCATTAACGACCGCTTTTCTTCCTTGTAAGTACCCACCGGGGTTACATTCGAAAGAGGGTCTTTCTTTGACGGCTTTTTTCACTAACTCTTTCTCTGAGGAAGCAGCTAAGTCACCAACTTCCTGCATATAGCGCAGTGTTGTCGTATTATTAAAGTCAATTCGCCTGGCGCGGTTTAAGCATTTTGCTGCTTTATGATAGTCTTTGTCATGAATATACAATAATGCAAGCAACTGCTGTGCACGCACAAAATGCGGATTCAGACTCACTACTTTTTTAATTGGATAATTGCCAAATCATCATTTCCTGCCTGTGCTGCCGCCAATGCAGAATTATACTTTTTAATCGTTTGATTTGTCGCATCCAGTGCCGTCTGATTCTTCTGAATCGTATTAATATAGTAATCCGCTGCATTGTCATCGCCTGCAGGTATTTACTCAACACCCACTCGCTCAAAGCTGCTACGGTCTCACCCATCTCATAATAAATCAACCCAAGGAGATTTCTTGCGTTGGTATTTTTCTTATTAAACTCTAAACTTTTTTTTCAAAACAACAATCGCACCTGATAAGTCACGCACTTTCGCCTTTTTCCAATCCCAGATTATAATAAGTATTGGATACTCTGCGAATATAATGAATCACCGAAAGATTCTGACCGCAAAAATGTGCAGAGTGTCGCTGTGTCGCTCACATTAGCGTCGCATCTTGGACATCTCATCTTTGATAACCCCTTCCTGTTTTTCATCACAATGTTCCTTTAGCATCCTGTATCAACTCTTTTACAATATCTGTCACATCTGCTAAATTATTATGATAAACAACATCTTCGACTTTCTCGATGTCCATGCTCGGCTGAAATTTTTCAAGTTCTTCCTCAAAATTAAGCATTCTCGTACCTCCTATTTGCTCTTTCACTGTCACTCATTCCCTTTGGTATTCATAATACCTATTTTGAGTAAAAAAAGCAAGTAGGAAATACGAGAATCCTTCGACAAAACATAAGTTTCCTTCACAAATTACGTCACGGTTTTGTAAAATGCGCCAAACGCTCCTTAACCTGTTCCATCATTCCCTTATATTTCTCTAATTTTTCTCTTTCCTCAGCAATCTTTTTCTCCGGTGCTTTGTTTACGAAATTCGGATTACCAAGCATACCTTCACAGCGTTTGATTTCGCCGGTAAGTTTCTTTTCTTCTTTCTTCAAACGCTCAATTTCTTTGTCAATGTCAACCAATTCTGCAAACGGAATATAGATAGTTCCATCCGCAATAACAACAGAAACCGCATCCTCGCCAATATTTTCTTTCGTTGACTGCAGTGTCACATCACTGGCAAGACCAAGCGTTGCAAAAATACTTTATTTTCCTCGAAGATTTTTAGCACTTCTTCTTTTCTGAAACAACGATAACCGATGCTTTTTTGCTTGGTGGCACATTCATCTCACCGCGGATGTTTCGGATGCCTTTTACTGCTTCCTTAATTCGCTCAACTTTTGCCTCATCCTCAGCAAAGTTACGGCTCTCTTTATACTTTGGTATTCACTTACCATGATGGAAATTTCTTCATCACCCATAAGTGTACAATAAATTTCCTCTGTGATAAACGGCATATACGGATGCAGTAATTTCAGTGCATCAATTAAAACAGTTTTCAATGTGTACAAAGCTGCTGCTTTTGTTTCATCCGCATCGTTGTACAAACGTGGTTTTACCATTTCAATATACCAGTCGCAGAATTCTTCCCAAATAAAATCATAAATTTTCTGAACGGCAATTCCCAAGTCAAAGGAATCCATCAATACAGTAACATCCTTGGCAAGTGTATTCACCTTGGAAAGAATCCACTTATCTGCCTGAGTCAGCTCATCTGCGGTTACATTTTCATAATCGACATCTTCATTCTGGTCAAAAATTCATCATAATGAAACGGGAAGCATTCCATACTTTATTGGCAAAGTTACGGCTCGCCTCAACACGCTCCCAATAAAAACGCATATCATTTCCCGGTGCATTTCCGGTTACCAGTGTCAGACGCAGCGCATCGGCACCATATTTATCAATCACCTCAAGCGGGTCAATTCCGTTGCCAAGTGATTTACTCATTTTTCTACCTTGGGAATCACGCACAAGTCCATGAATCAGTACCGTATCAAACGGAACCTGTCCTGTATGCTCAAGTCCGCTGAACATCATTCGCATAACCCAGAACGGAATGATATCGTAACCGGTTACCAATGTGTTCGTCGGATAGAAATAATCCATCTCCTCCGTCTTATCCGGCCATCCAAGTGTTGAGAATGGCCAAAGGGCTGAACTAAACCACGTATCCAGTGTATCCGGATCCTGACGCATCGGCTTGCCACATTTCGGACATACTGCACTATTTTCTTTGGTTACTACCAATTCACCGCAGTCATCACAGTAAAATGCCGGTATCCGATGTCCCCACCAGAGCTGACGGGAAATACACCAGTCGCGGATATTCTCAAGCCAGTGGAAATACGTTTTATTAAAATGCTCCGGAACAAATTTTGTTTTTCCTTCTTTTACTGCATCAATCGCCGGACCGGCAAGTGGTTTCATTTTTACAAACCACTGTTTGATACACGCGGCTCTACTGTTGTTCCACAACGGTAACAAGTTCCTACGTTATGATCGTGGTCCTCAATTTTTACAAGAGCGCCCTCTTTTTCCAAATCTTCTACGATGGCTTTTCTTGCTTCATATCGATCCATGCCCGCATACTTCTCATATTCATCCACGATTTTAGCATCGTCTGTCATCACATTAATAATCGGCAGGTCATGGCGCAGTCCAACCTCAAAGTCATTTGGGTCATGTGCCGGCGTGATTTTTACGACACCGGTACCAAATTCCATATCTACATAATCATCAGCAATCAACGGAATTTCACGGTGTACCAGAGGCAGAATCAGTTTTTGCCAACCAAATCTTTATACCGCTCATCATTCGGATTCACGGCTACTGCTGTATCACCAAGAAGTGTCTCCGGACGTGTTGTAGCCAGATTAATATAACCGCTTCCATCCGCAAACGCATAGCGCAGATGCCAAAAATGTCCTTTCTGATCTTCATACTCTACTTCCGCATCAGAAATCGAAGTCAGGCAGTGTGGACACCAGTTGATGATTCGCTCCCCACGGTAAATCAAACCTTTATTATAAAGATTTACAAAAACTTCCTTAACTGCTTTATTACAGCCCTCATCCATCGTAAAACGCTCTCTATCCCAATCACAGGAAGAGCCCATTTTCTTAAGCTGCGATACAATTCGTCCGCCGAATTTATCTTTCCATGCCCATGCACGCTCCAAAAACTTTTTTTCTCTGCCAATATCGTCTTTTGTGAGTCCTTCTTCTTTCATTGCCTCAACAATTTTGGCTTCGGTTGCAATTGATGCGTGGTCTGTTCCAGGCATCCACAAAGTTTCATATCCCTGCATACGTTTAGAACGAATAATGATATCCTGCAGCGTATTATCAAGCGCATGTCCCATGTGAAGCTGACCGGTAATATTCGGTGGTGGAATCACAATCGTATAAGGTTTTTGTTTGCATTAACTTCTGCATGAAAATATTTTTTGTTTACCCATTTTGCATATAACCGGTCTTCGATATCCGCCGGATTATATGTCTTTTCCAGTTCCTTTTTCATTCTGTTTCATAACCTCCATTCATCAAACTAGATGCCAAGGGCAAAAAGTTCAAAAAGATATTCGTGCTTGCACGAATAGGCTTTTGACCTTTGAAAATTTCGCCAAACATGAGAAAGTAGCGATTTACAAAGTAAATCAGCGGATTTCGAATGTTTTAGTAATTGTAAAAGCTGCTTTGCAGCGAAACAATTCGTCGGCATCTGCCAACCAACATCAAAAAAAAAAGACCTGCCGTTTTCGACAAGTCATCAAAATCCTCATTGTCCACGGCATCATAAAGGACGACCTAACAGCCGTGGTACCACCTTTTTCAAACACAGCATAACTGCCATGTTCCTCATTTTGTCTATAACGGGACAAGCCGTCAGTTCCTACTGGCCGTATCTGCCACATTCAGAACCGCTGTTTCAGAGCTACCTTCCACAAGTTTTTTCCGGGGAAATCTTACAGCCAATGAATTTCCTTCTCTGTCAGTGCCACCTGTGTACTCCTCTCCTGCACTACATTTCTTTCAATATCATACGAGAATTTTGATAAAAAGTCAAGGTTTGTTGGTGATTTGGGTTGTGACAAATGTTTTTTGTTTTCTGTAATTCCGTAGAAACCGGCGCGAACAATTGTCTCCCATCACTCCACACTCTTTTTTTTATTATATCTACCATAGGTATTCTCTTCTCTCACAAGCATTGGTTCCTCAGTCGCTATCACGGATATATTCTACCGGTTTGTCGGTACACTCGCTGATAAATTCTAATGGCTGCCCCATAGACAGCATTGGCTTTTTCTCACGGATAATGCTATTCTGTATTCTTTTTCTCCTTCCTCTGTCTTCTTTTTTCTTCTTTCTTCCCTTTTTTTCTTCAAAAAATTCATGTGAACTGTAGTATTTCATAATCTCATCTTCTCCTTCCCTGCATTCCTTCACACTTTTACGATATGTCCAAAACATGCATCTTCATTTTCTTCCGTTGTTTCTTTTATGTAACGCAGTAAATGGTCTAATTCACTGCCATCATCCAATGGAATTTCCAAATTAATATACAACTCATGCACTCCTTTTCCCACAGGATACTGTGTGCTGTATGTTTCCTCCCGGTCACGTACCGTGCGAAAAATTTCATACACTGTCTGACCGCCTCCAATAAAATCATTCATTGTGATATATATATGGTACACATCAGGCAGTTCCTTTATACGCTTTCCCTTTCTGTAAAAGGTGTGTGTCAATACTTCCGTTGCAGTACCTCACGCGCCGCATATGGTCGTCGTCATCGGATATCTGAAACTCTACATGAATCGGCTCTTCTCCCGCCGTCTCTGCCAGAATATCCAGCACTACACTGCGATACTGCAGATTGGTGATATCGTACTGCGACGTCACCTCTGTGACCTCATACCCCTCTCCCAGAATAATCTTCACTAAGTCTTGGCATATCCTTGTCACGGAACACTACTCTGGAAAATAAATCACTGATGAGATTCATCTTCCGAGGCAGGTTTTCAAATATTGTCTGATTCATAGAATCATTTCCTCCTTTCCTGTGGTGTTTCACAAAAGGCAGGAACATTTATATACAATCCTGCCCTATTCTTTTTTTCCGGAATAAAGCAAGAGTCTTTAATAAAATAATCATAGAATCTGGATACTAAGTCTGAACCATTGCTTTTCTAGATATTTGTATTATATATTGTTACATGTGCTATGTCAAGTATCTTTTCGCGCCACAAAAAGTCGTGAAACGACTTCTTTCAGTAGCATTTTATGTTATAATAATTTAGTAAAAATACTTCACAAAGAAAAGAGGAATAAACATGGCTTGGTATGACGAATCAGTATTTTATCATATTTACCCTTTGGGATTAACGGGCGCACCGGCGCAGAATGATTATGGCGAGGTTGTCCACAGGCTTCCTAAGCTGCTCCCATGGATTGACCATATAAAAGAAATCGGACGCAATGCAATTTACATCGGACCGCTTTTTGAATCCGTAGGACATGGCTATGAAACAACGGATTACCGAACACTCGACAGACGTCTCGGCGACAATGACGATTTAAAAGAATTTGTCCGCACATGTCACGAAAAAAAGGAGTGCGGGTTATCTTTGACGGTGTTTTCAATCACACAGGAAGAGATTTTTTTTGCTTTCAAAGACCTGCAGAAAAACCGTGAGAATTCACAATACAAAGACTGGTACTGTAATGTGAATTTTGGTGGAAATAATGAATACAACGATGGATTTTCCTATGATAACTGGGGCGGTTATAATCTGTTAGTAAAACTGAACCAGTGGAATCCACAGGTAAAAGATTATATTTACGATGTAATCCGCTTCTGGGTTTCTGAATTTGACATTGATGGCATCCGGCTTGACGCAGCAGATGTTCTTGATTTTGATTTTATGAAGGGAATGCGTCAGGTTGCCAATGAAGTAAAACCAGATTTCTGGCTGGTGGGCGAAGTCATTCATGGCGAATATCCACGCTGGGTTAATTCGGAAACTTTGCATTCTGTAACCAATTATAACCTGAATAAAGCTCTTTGGTCCGGCTGCAACGAGCATAACTTTTTGAAATTGCACACACAGTAAAGCGTCTTTATGACATGGGTGGATGCCATTACCGGAACTTGAATTGTACAGTTTCGCCGACAACCATGATGTTGAGCGAATTGCAAGTAAGATAATAAACAAAGACCATCTCGGCGTAATCTACACTTTGATGTACACACTTCCGGGGATTCCGTCTATTTACTACGGCTCCGAATTCGGTATCGAAGGAAAAAAAGAACAAGGTTCCGATGCTTCACTCCGACCACACTTAGAACTTAGTGACTATGCCGATGCAATGACTGACAATCCGCTGACTGCGCTGATTGCCAAACTCGGTTCTATCCATCAAGCGCAAAAAAGCATTGTGTTATGGTGAATACAAAGAACTTCTTCTTACGAACCGCCAATATGCTTTTGCACGCTGTTATGAAAATGAAGACGTGATTACAGCCGTCAATAACGATGAGCAGTCGACAACTCTCCATATTCCGTATCAGGGACCAAAAACACAGTTTAAAGGTGCACTATCTGGCAAAGATTATATGGTGCAGAATGGTTCAATTGAAATTACACTGGATGCATGTGGCGGCGATATTCTTATTTAGAAATATTTTTGGTTCACGGTTGACTAAATAAATTCCTGCACATACAAGCAAAAGTGCAAAAAGCGTATTTACATTCCATAGGCTGTCTTTCAGAAAAATAACTGATAAGAGGCTTCCAAATACCGGAATTAAGAAATTAAAAACTGTCACTCTACCCATCGGATTATATTTTAACAAAACAGTCCATAGGGAAAAGGCTGCTGCCGATAAGAACGCTAAATACAAAGCAGCAGCCAGCCGGTGGCAGGTACTTCCAAAATCGAAATTCTCCCTCCAAATAAAAAACCCACACCAATCAACAAAACCGCACCCAGAATAAGCTGCCACCCACAAAGAGTAACCGGTCCCATTTTTTTTTGCCGCCTCTTTGTTACACAGCGAGCCAAGTGCCGATGACACAGCAGAACAAAGCATAAAACCTTCTCCTAAAAAAGGAGAGCGAACCGCCAATACTCCCTTTTCCGAGATTTACCACAAACACGCCAAGAAGTTGCCCAAAAGACACCCCCGCAATTTTTCTTCCATTAATTGATTCATGATAAAAATGCATGCCGTCACCACACAAAAAACGCTGTACTCCCATTCAAAATTGCACCTTTTACTCCTGTCACGTGCGCAATACCAATATAATAAAAACGTACTGCAAAGCAGTCTGGACAAATGCCACAAGTACAATCTGTCCTTTTTCTACCACTGCTTTCTCCGTTCCTTTTTATGCTCCTTTTTTCTCCACAAAAAAAGAAATCAAAAGAGTCAAAATACCTGCAATCAAAAAATCTCGCACCGGCAAACATAAGCTGGTCTGCGGTGTCCTGACTAGCAATCCGAAACATACGGTATCCGGTTTTTATACCGGGAAATGCACTTCCCCAAAGCAGGGTACACAACACCGCCGTTGCAAACACAATCCATTTTTTTGAAAACAACTTCTGTGCGTTCATAAATATAATATTACCCTTTCACCTTTTTCTATGCAACAAAATGGCACCCCCTCAGGAAGACAGGATGCCATAAACTATCTCATTCATCAGTATCCGTAAAAAAGGATTACCGGTTTGGACAAATGATATTGATAATATTTAATTACATTACCACTATACATACGCATCGGATTCCAGTTGCACAAATCATAATCCTTGTGATATGGCAAATGATAATAAAAAAGAATCATTCGAGCGACTGGTTTTATCGTAAGTAACCAAACTCTTTGCAAAAATTTCTTGTGGTGTCATTCTCTATCCTCCGGTAACTCTTTTCTCCATTATGACGGAACGTTTCTTCAATTAATTCCTTTGCTTTCCGATATCTCCTGTCATTTGTCACCGCAGACAACCAGTCTAAAAACGCCTCCGGATGGTCTAATTCAAACTCTGTTGTTTGAAAATATTCATCCAGTTTTTTCTGTCATTTCCACAGGACAGATAACGGACTATGTATTTAAAATCTGATTGATACTGGCGGATTGTCGTTTCTGGCTGACTGGCAGGTTAATCACACAAACCGAATACGAGGGTATCCATTTGGTCCAAGTTCATTTCAATATCCTCCGGAAATTCCAGCATATCATTCAAACATCTTGGTTTTTCCCCATTCTTTCTGACTGTAATTCAAAACCAGAGTAATGACCGGGCTTAACTTCTGTGAATCGTTAAGTTCTTTTGTCATCGGAGTTGGATAATTGCCGGTTTTCCGATTACTTTCTTTCGCTTCCTTTGATCTGCTCCATATATTTGGCGTGCTGGTATCCCATATCGCGCACCGGCATAATATTATTTTTGTCACTCTGATTTTCCAGACATAAGAAAAAACTTCTATTGTGCTTCTTACACTTCATCGGCACATCCATCTGTAACTGGCAAAGTTTATCATCTGAAACGGCTTTCGTAATCAACTCGCCGGGTTCCCGCGACAACTCTTTCGCTGACACATAACATCTGCCACCAAATAAGTTTACGTTCACAATGTCTGAAAAAACATCTTTGTATTGTAGTAAATTTTCTCTCTGCTAAATCTTTTGCTCCCAAATAATATCCTCCTCTTACTCTCCTATCCCATACTCCCGCAACAATTCCTTCTGATAGTCTGTATCCATGATTGCTTTTTGTATATCTTCCATTCGATGATCTGCTAACAAACAATGATATAATGTGTTGATTTCCTCAATTCCTGTGAGATTCCTTGAAATCCCTTTGCCATTTGTGAAATTCCTTTCTCTATTCCTCGCCTCTCCTTGAGCAATCCTTTCTATTCCTCCTCGTTCCTCATACATATCTAATAATACACACATATTGATTTTTCCTCCTTTTCCTTCAGTTTCTTCAATTAATTCCTTTGCTTTCCGATATCTCCTGTCATTTGTCACCGCAGACAGCCAATCTAAAAATGCTTCCGGGTGGTCTAATTGAAACTCCGTTGTTTGGAAATATTCATCCAGTTTTCTTCTGTCATTTCCACAGGACAGATAACGGACTATGTATTTAAAATCCGATTGATACTGGCGAATTGTCGTTTCCGGCTGACTGGCAAGGTTAATCACACAAACGGAATACGAGGGTATCCATTTTGTAAGTTCTTCACCAATGTCTTCCGGAAACTCCAGCATATCATTCAGACATCTTGGCTTTCCCCATTCATTCTGACTGTAATTCAAAACCAGAGTGATGACCGGACTTAATTTCTGTGAATCGTTAAGTTCCTTTGTCATCGGGTTTGGATAATTGCCGGTTTTTCGATTACTTTCCTTCACTTCCTTTATCTGCTCCATATATTTGGCGTGCTGGTATCCCATATCGCGCACCGGCATAACGTTGTTTTTGTCACTCTGATTTTCCAGACATAAGAAAAAACTTCTATTGTGCTTCTTACATTTCATCGGCACATCCATCTGTAACTGCCGAAGTTTATCATCCGATACGGCTTTCGTAATCAACTCGCCGGGTTCTCTCGACAACTCTTCCGCCGACACATAACATCTGCCACCAAATAAGTTTACGTTTACAATGTCTGAAAATACATCTTTGTATTGTAGTAAATTTTTCTCTGCTAAATCTTTTGCTCCCAAATAATATCCTCCTTAATTAGTCAAATTCTTCTGTTTCTATCATTACAAGGAGAACATCTTCGCCCCACCCTTGTTTGTATATATACTAGCACAATCAAAGTACAAAGTCAATATATTTAAACATGCCAAATTTCGGCATAAAAAAGAGCGTAAAACGACACCACCAATAGAAGGGGCGTTCTACGCTCAAAGTTTTTATAAATCTTCCAATTGAATCTTTACAATCCATTTATCAATCGGAGTTAATTCCGTATTTGTTGCATAATAGTGAACAGTAGTCAAATCATCCTCTACAAAAAGCGTGAATAATTCATATTTTGGACATGATAAATCATGTTCATGCTAATCACACTATGCTAAAGTATAACCATAAAATTATATGAGGAGGATTTATCATGAACATATTAAAAAACAAACCATCAGCATCGGTTTATGCTTTGCGCTTGCCGTATCGACACTTAGTGCCTTTACTCCGGCAACAGCGGCTGCAAAAAAGCAAAACTGGTCAAAAAGAAACTTACATTAACCGTTGGACAAAAAGAAAAAGATTTCGATAAAATCAAAAAAAGAAAAAAGCAAAATATTCTTTCAAAGCTTCCAACAAAAAGCTTCCGTAAGTAAATCCGGCGTTATCACGGCAAAAAAAAGCCGGCAAAGTTAAAATTACCGTAAAAGAAGTTGAAGAAAAAAACAAGAAAGGTGGGAACCCAAAACACGACGGTTCCGGCACTTAATACGCCAACACCTGTCGTTACAGCTACCCCGGCGGCGTCTCCGAGCAATGAACCAACTACCGAACCGACCGCTACCGCTACTGCAACTGCAACACCGACTCCAAAAGTCACCCCTACTCCATTTCCTGAGAACCCTGAATTTTCGAATATTCCAAAAGGTTATACCGCAAAAAATCAGGCTAACAAAGGAGAAGTAGAACGCTTTGAATATGAATCAACAGAATACATCAGTGACGATGAATCTACAAAAAGACACCAATTGACCGCTATGCTATGGTTGTTCTTCCAAAAGACTATTCAAAGGCAAAAAAATATCCGGTTGTTTATATGCTCCACGGATTAAGCGACACGCCGGAATCCATGGTTGGAAACGGAATTCTTAACGATGGTGCAGGTACACAGTATGTGGTATGGAATGCCATTGCCAATGGTGATGTCAAAGAATGTATCGTCGTTTACCCATGTGTATGCTGTAACGAAGAAGGAAAAAGCAATTTTAATACAGATGCAAAAACAGCCTCTTATTATGACTACATCATTAATGACTTAACAAAAGTATTAATGCCTGCCATTAATAAAGAATATTCCACACTGACCGGACGAGAAAACACGGCGGTTTGTGGATTTTCTATGGGCGGACGCGAGACATTGAACATTGGTATAAGACGTCCTGATTTATTTAGCGGTATCGGATTATTTAACCCGGCACCGGGTGCTTTAGATGGCGGTGACATGCTTACAAAAGCGGATTTAAAACTTGCCGATGAGTACATAAACAGCACTTATATTCAGATTACAAAAGGTGCTACCGACACAGTTGTTGGCAGTAATCCAACCAATTATTACAATGCACTAAAGGCTGCCGGCATCCCATGTTCCTACTATGAAACAATGGGCGGCGACCCTGCAGGCAAAAGGAAACGGTGGCACTGGGCAACCGTTTATCATCATGGTTTGTATAATTTCTTAAAACGTATTTTCAAGTAAAAAAGAAAGGGGATTCTGAAACATGAAAAAAACATTTCTCTGCTTCAGTTTGTCCTTTGCACTTTTAGCATCTGCCCTGAGCCCATCGTTCTCGGCAGATGTTTTTGCAAAGGCAAAGTTAGCAAAAACAAAAATCACATTAACCGTAGGACAAAAGAAAAAGATTACAATAAAGGGAAAAAAGAAAAAAGCGAAGTACACATTTAAGGCTTCTAACAAAAAAGTTTCGGTAAACAAAAAAGGAGTTGTTACCGCAAAAAAGCCGGAAAAACAAAATTACCGTAAAGGAAAAACTAAAGAAAAAAAACTAAGAAGATTGGGGTCGTCACAATTATAATAAAGAGCAAAGTATCAAATAAAAAGTCGATCGCAAGTGCGCAGCCGGCAGCCACAAATTCCGGAAATACCGGTGAAAAACCAACGACTGCACCAACAGCATCAACCACACCAACACTGCCCCCTACTCCAACCGGCTCTCCGAAGCCTACTGCCACCCCGCGTCCAAAAGAAAATCCGGATTATTCTGATCTGCCATCCGGATTCATGAATAAAAACGAGGCTAACAGTGGCACTCTGGAAGAATTTTACTACGATTCTACAGAAGTGTCAGAGGGCGAAACCGTAAAACGTCATGCACGCGTTGCACTGCCAAAAGGATATACCGAGTCAAAAAAATATCCGGTCATCTATATGCAGCACGGTATTTTCGGTAACGAATATTCTCTTACCGGAGACAATACACAATATGTTGCCTGGAACGCTATGGCAAATGATGATATGAAAGATTCCATTGTTGTTTTTGCTAATGTTTGTGCAAACAAAGAAGGAAAAGGAACCGGCTTTAGTTTGGAACACTATAAAGCCTATGACAACTTCATCAACGACTTAACAAAGTGCCTTATGCCTGCTATCAACAAAAAATATTCCACACTGACAGGCCGTGAAAATACTGCTGTATGCGGATTTTCCATGGGCGGACGTGTGAGTTTGCAAATTGGATTTGAGCGACCGGATTTATTTGGTTACATTGGTGCTTTTGTCCGGCTCCGGGTCTTTTGCCTTACACGATGAATGGAGTTACTGAACCCGGATTTTATACGGATTCCACATTTACGCTGCCAAGCGAATATTTAAATGACACTTATGTACAGATAACAAAAGGATTTAAAGATGATGTTGTAAAAACAGCACCCACTTTTTTGTATCATCAGGCTCTGCAAAAAAACAAACACACCTCATGTTTACTACGAAACGATGGGTGGTGATCCAAGCGGCAGCGGCAGTGGCAACCATGAAAAAGCAGTTTACCAGCATGGTTTCTACAATTTTATGAAAAATGTTTTCAAGCCAAATGTAACCGTTCCGGCAGGTGCATTAAGAAAAGATGGAGTAAAAAGGAACAACGGAGGAATTCGAATACGAGTCCACTGCTGTAGCAGAAGGAAAAACAGTGACAAGAAAAGCCTTAGTTGGACTTCCGGATGGATACAATCAAAGAAAAAATATCCGGTTGTCTACGGTTTACACGGTTATGGCTGGGGCATCTATAATCTTGCTCAAGATGGTGCCACAGATGTTGTTTGGAACGGCTATGCCAATGATGTTATGGAAGAAGTAATTATGGTTTTCCCTAATATCTGTGCCAATGAATCCGGTCAGGGGAGCAGGATACAATCAAGAAACTTATGACGCCTATGACAATTGTGTGAACGATATCGTAAACTGCTTAATGCCTGCTATTAACAAACATTACAGCGTCAAAACCGGGCCGGCTCAATACAGCCGTCTGGGGATTCTCAATGGGTGGCAGAGAAGCTTTGAATGCAGGATTTAAACATCCTGATAAATTTGGTTATATCGGTGCCTTTTGTCCCGCTCCGGGCGTTCTCCCATATAGTGCAGAAAAAGGGATTTTTACCGAAGATACTTTCACACTGCCGGATGCTTATAAAGAAAACACGTTAGTTATGATTGTAAAAGGGAAAAATGACACAACAGTAGGTAACAATCCTATCCTTTACCATAAGGCCGGGAAAAAATAATGTTCCGCACATTTATTATGAAACCATGGGCGGAGATGCTGTAAACCGCGGAGGTGGCGGTACCACCAAAATGTCGTTTATCTGCACGGATTGTATAATTTAATGAAACGGGCTTTCCCATGTAAATAAATTATATACAGAAAAAATATCAACATGTAAAAAAACAGTCGCCTTGCTTAAAATCAAAGCGACTGTTTTTAGTCTTTTTAAACAACCAACAGGTATAATCTTTACCCCTGAATCTGTTGTATACGCCATATTCGCATTTGCACAAATTACAATTAACGCCGAAGGTTCTCTATATACATCTCGTGGATGTTTTTCACTTGCCAAAGCCTTTTGATTGTATTTTTGAATAACATCCTTTGTTAATGCCATACACCTTGGCCAACCACCTCTGCAAGCGTATTTTGTATTTTTCGGCAAATTCATTTTACTTTTTTCGGCTATTCTATTTTGTATTTTTCGGTAAATTTATTTTACTTTTTCGGCTTTTTACTTTACCCACCATACACAGCGCACTCACCAAGTTCTTCTTCAATTCTAGAAGCTGGTTATACTTAGCCACTCGGTCCGTGCGCGCCGGCGCACCGGTTTTAATCTGTCCGGCATTCATGCCGACTGCAATGTCTGCAATCGTAGTGTCTTCCGTTTCACCTGAGCGATGACTGACAATGGCATTCCATCCGGTCGTCTGTGTCATTCGAATCGCCTCGAGAGTTTCTGTCACGGTTCCAATCTGATTTGGCTTGATTAAAACCGCATTTGCCGCCTGAAGTTTAATTCCCTTTTCGATACGTTTGGTATTTGTAACAAACAAATCATCACCAACAAGCTGCACTTTATCTCTAATTTATCCATGAGTTTCTGCCAGCCCGACCAATCCTCTTCTGCCAGCCCGTCTTCAATGGAAACAATTGGGTACTTGCGGCACAAATCACACCAAAAATCAATCATTTCATCAGTACTTTTGTACTCACCGGATTTCCAGAACAAATACTCGCCCGGTCTTCCTGCTTTCACAGCCTCCTCATACATTTCTGTGCTGGCACCATCCATAGCAATCGAAAAATCCTCGCCCGGACGGTATCCTGCTTTTTCAATAGCCCCTTTAATAAAAAGAAAGCGCCTCGTCCTCATGAGCAAGATGCGGTGCGAATCCACCCTCATCACCAATGGAGGTGGCAAATCCCTTTTCTGCCAACAGTTTCTTCAAGGTAGCGTATACATTCACGCACCACTCCAAACACTGGTGAAAAGAAGATGCTCCTATCGGCATAATCATAAACTCCTGAATCGTTAAACTACTGTCCGCATGTTTTCCGCCATTCATAATATTCATCATCGGAATCGGCATAACACGCGCGTTTGGTCCGCCCAGATACTGATACAACGGAACACCGAGCTGTTTTGCTGCCGCCTTTGCCACAGCAAGCGATGTACCCAAAATTGCATTAGCACCCAGTTTTGCTTTGTTTGCGGTACCATCTTCACGTATCATCAGCGTATCAATTTCCACCTGATTCAATGCATTTTTCCCTTCAATTTATCGGCAAGAATGTCATTGATATTTTCTACCGCACGCTTTACGCCATTTCCACGGTAACGCGGCAATTCACTGTCTCGCAGTTCCACTGCTTCAAACGCCCCCGTAGACGCCCCAGAGGGAACGGATGCTCTACCCGCTGCCCCTCCACACAATTTTACCTCCACCTCAATCGTTGGATTTCCTCTGGAATCTAAAATCTCTCTTCCTCGTATCGTATTAATTCGAAATGTCTGTATCATAAAAAAAAGCCTCCTGTTTTCGATTAGTATAAACAGAAGGCTTCTTTCCTATACGATTATTTTTGTGCTTTTTATTTTTCTTATTTTCCTCGTCCTCAAACGACTTATCCAACTGCTCTAACAGTTTTTTCTGCTCTTTGGTAAGCTTTGTCGGCACATCCACAACCAAATCCACATAATGGTTGCCTCGCATTTTGCGGTTACGAAGGGACGGAACTCCCTTACCACGCAAACGAACTCTTGTACCGGTCTGCGTTCCTGCCTTTACATTGTATGCGACATCGCCATCAATTGTCGGGATAACCACATCTCCGCCAAGAACAGCTCTTGGATAAGAAATCCGTACGGTTGAGTAAATATCATAATCCATGCGCTGGAAATCTTTGTGGCGTTCTACATATACTTCTACAAGCAAATCACCGCGGGCACCGCCATTTTTACCCGGTTCTCCTTTGCCACGCAGACGAACGCTCTGTCCGTGGTCGATTCCTGCCGGAATGCTGACCTGCAATTTCTCTTTTTGCTTGTATAACCCTGTCCGTGACAAGCCGGACATTTTTCCTTAATAATTGTACCTTTACCGCCACAAGCCGGACATGTAGTAACATTCTGCACCATTCCGAAAAAGTGACTGCTGTGTCTGAACAATCTGTCCTCGTCCGCCGCATCGCTCACATTTGACCGGGCTGGTTCCTGCTTTGGCTCCGCTTCCCCCACAAGTTTTTACATTCAACTTTGGATGGAATTTCAATTTCTTTTTCCGTACCAAAACAAGCTTCTTCAAATGTAATTTTTACCTGTGTCCGCAGATTTGCTCCGCGCTGTGGGGCGTTCGGATCTGCACGCCGGCTTCTGCCGCCGCCAAATCCTCCACCGAATAAATCTCCGAAAATATCTCCGAAACTGCCAAAGATATCATCCATATTCATATTGGTGAATCCACCGCCGCCACCGGCACCACCATCAAAAGCGGCATGACCAAACTGATCATACTGGCGTCTCTTTTCCGGGTCACTTAATACGGCATAAGCCTCAGAAGCTTCCTTGAATTTTGCTTCTGCTTCTTTATCACCGGATTCGTATCGGGTGGTACTTTTTGGCTAATACACGATAGGCCTTTTTTCAGCGCTGCCTCATCGGCATTCTTGTCTACGCCAAGAACTTCGTAATAATCTCTCTTGTCTGCCATGTCTCCTCCACTCTCTTTCTATCCTTTTACGTGCAAATAACCCGCGTGATTCTCATCATCGCGGGCATTCGCCCTTCTCAGCTCCCAGTTCTCTAATGAGCCGTGATTCTTCGCAGCTTCGCTGCTCATCATCGCGGGCATTCGCCCTATGACAAGGAAACAAATGTTTTCTCTTGTGCAAGCACAAGAAAATCATTTGTTTCCTTTGTCGCACGGCTCATTAGAGTTCGCGGAAGTCCCCATCTACTACGTCGTCGCCGCTGTTATCCTGTGCTGCTCCTGCTCCAGGGTTTGGTCCGGCACCTGCACCGCTCATGTCAGGCCTGCTCCCTGTGCACCACCGGCTGCCTGCTGTGCCTGCTCGTATACTTTTGCGAATACCTGCTGTGCATTTGTCATCAAAGATTCTTTTGCTGCTTTCAACTCATCAACATCGGCATCGCTCATGTTCTCCGGTGTTGTACGCTCCAAGATTGCTTTTACTTTATCAATCTCAGCCTGTACTTTTTCTTTCTCTGCTGCATCTACGCCATCGCCAACGTCCTGCAATGCTTTCTCAGTCTGGAATACCATACTGTCAGCTTCGTTGCGGGCATCAATGCCTTCTTTTCTCTTCTTATCCTGTGCTTCGAATTCAGCAGCTTCTTTAACTGCTTTTTCGATTTCTTCATCATTCATGTTAGAACCAGCAGTAATTGTGATGTGCTGTTCTTTTCCTGTTCCCAAGTCCTTAGCGGATACATTTACAATACCATTTGCATCGATATCAAATGTAACCTCAATCTGTGGTACTCCACGCATTGCCGGAGGAATACCATCCAAGCGGAACTGTCCAAGAGATTTATTATCTCTAGCGAACTGTCTCTCGCCCTGTACTACGTTAATGTCTACAGCGGTCTGGTTATCTGCTGCGGTAGAGAAAATCTGACTCTTCTTAGTAGGAATTGTTGTATTTCTCTCGATAAGTTTGGAGCCACACCACCCATTGTCTCGATAGCAAGTGACAATGGAGTTACATCCAGAAGAAGGATGTCGCCGGCACCGGAATCTCCAGCCAGTTTACCACCCTGAATCGAAGCACCAAGTGCTACACACTCATCCGGGTTCAAGGATTTGTTTGGCTCATGTCCGGTCAACTGTTTTACTTTGTCCTGTACAGCAGGGATACGTGTTGAACCACCAACCAACAATACTTTTCCTAATTCAGAAGCGGTAATACCGGCATCTTTCAATGCATTCTGAACCGGTGTTGTTGTTCTCTGTACAAGGTCAGCGGTCAATTCATCGAATTTTGCACGTGTTAAGTTCATATCAAAGTGCTTTGGTCCCTCAGCTGTAGCTGTGATAAATGGCAGGTTGATGTTTGTTGTAGTTGCAGAGGACAACTCTTTCTTTGCTTTCTCTGCTGCTTCTTTCAAACGCTGCATTGCCATCTTATCAGTAGAAAGATCTACACCTTCTGCCTTCTTAAATTCAGAAACCATGTAGTCACATACTTTATTATCAAAGTCGTCACCACCAAGTTTGTTATCACCGGAAGTAGAAAGTACTTCGATGACGCCATCACCAATCTCAATGATGGAAACATCAAATGTACCACCACCAAGGTCGTATACCATAATCTTCTGCTCGCCTTCATTATCCAAACCATAAGCAAAGTGCTGCTGCTGTTGGCTCGTTGATGATACGTTTTACATCCAAACCTGCAATTTTACCTGCATCTTTGGTTGCCTGACGCTGTGCGTCGTTAAAGTAAGCAGGAACTGTAATTACAGCCTCTGTTACCTTCTCACCACCAAGGTAATTCTCTGCATCGCCTTTCAATTTCTGAAGAATCATAGCGGAAATTTCCTGTGGAGAATATTTCTTATCATCAATTGTTACGCGATAATCTGTACCCATATGTCTCTTAATAGAAGAAATGGTCTTTGTCAGCATTTGTTACTGCCTGACGCTTTGCCGGCTCACCAACTAAACGCTCACCAGTCTTTGTAAATGCTACAACGGATGGTGTTGTTCTTGCGCCCTCAGCGTTTGCTACAACAACCGGTTTACCACCTTCCATTACTGCTACACAACTGTTTGTTGTTCCTAAGTCAATACCAATAATCTTGCTCATAATAATACTTCCTTTCTGTCTATACCATGACTGTTATTTTCTTTATTAGTTTAACACTTTAACCATACTGTGTCTGACTACTGAATCTTTATACATATAACCCTTTTGGAATTCCTCAATGACCTGATTGGATGCATCTGAATCATCTTCATCATGCATAACGGCATTATGGAAATTCGGGTCAAATTCTTTACCAACTGCCTCAATCGGTGTCACACCGATTTCTTCTAATCCGGTAAGAAGCTGTTTGTAAACGGCCTCAATTCCCTTGGCAAATGGTGTCTCTTTTTCTTCATCGGAAAGTCCGTCAAAACCTCGCTCCAAGTTATCCACAACCGGAAGCATCTTTTCAACAACTGACTTTGCACCAATTTCAAACATGGCACTTTTTTCTTTTTTCCGAGCGGTTTCTAAAGTTTTCAAACTCTGCCAGATTTCTCATCAGGCGGTCATTCAACTCTTCAATCTTTTCATCTTTTTGTCTTTTTTTGCTTTCTTCTTAACCGCTTTTTCTGACTTCTCCGTTTTTTTCTTTTCTTTTGTTTCTTCTTTATCGGCTTGTTCCACCGTTTCTTCTACGGTTTCTTCTTCCTTTACTTCTTCTTTAACGTCTTCGTTTTTCATCTTTTCAGCCAATTCACTTCACCTCGCTATTTCTTTTTAAATATGTCATCTAGCTGCTGCATGCAGTTTTCCAATGTGCCAACTACTTTTTTCGTAGTCCATACGCTTTGGTCCGACAATACCTATCTTTCCATAAACGCCTTCTTTAATTCGGTACGTGGCAGTTACAACGGAACAATCTTTCATTGACTCTACCGGTGATTCCTCACCAATGTACACCTGAATGCCATGTTCTTTGTCATCCTCCGGTGGTTCATCGTTGCCCATGCTGACAACATCTGTTTTTTTCTTCAAATGTGGAAAGCAGTCCGGTCATTTTCTCCTTATCCGATAACTCCGGATATTTCAAAATATTCGTGGCACCCGATGTGTAAATCTCTGAGTCATCCTCTTCTGTCATAACTTCCGAAATACAATCCAAAATGCTGGATGCCAATTCTCCGTATTCCCCTGTTCTTTTTCCTTGATTTGCTGCATAATCGCCATGTTAATCTCAGTAAAATCAAGTCCGGTGAGTGCCGTGTTCATCAAAAAATTCATCTGAGCAATCACATTCTCATCGGCATCCGTCATAAGGTTAATGAACTTATTGCTTACGTGGTTGTTATCAAGAACAACAATCACAAGCAGCTGTCGTTCACTCATCTGATTTAGCTGGATAAACTTAATCCGCTTATGCTGATACTTTGGCTTGGTCACCATGGAAGTGTAATTCGTATTCTGTGCAAGTAACTTTGCAACCTGCTGTAACAGAAGGTCAATCTTGTCTGCCTTCTCGACCATCAACTCCTTCATCTCAGACACTTCTTCATCTTTTCTCTGTAAAATCGTGTCTACATATAGTCGGTATGCTTTATCCGAAGGAATTCTGCCGGCAGAAGTGTGTGGCTGTAAAATGTAACCCATCTCTTCCAGATCCGACATCTCATTACGGATGGTTGCGGAACTAAGATTCAAATCCGTGTACTTGGAAACGGTTCGGGAACCAACCGGCTCGCCTGTCTCCATATAATTACGAATAATCGCTTCGAGTATCTTTTGTTTTCTCTCATTCAGTTCCAAAATACCACCTCGCTTCCTTTTTTGTTAGCACTCGCTATCAAAGAGTGCTAATCATTGACTAAACTAAAGATACCACCTTGTGTTGCCTTTGTCAATAGGGTTTGTAAAAATTTTTTCAAAATAAAAACACCGGTACAAAAAAGTCTCCTTCTAAGCACCAGTGCATTGTTTTATTCTTATTATTTCTGCAGAGACGCAGCATAATCATTAATTACATAATCCATAATGGATGCCGTTCCTACAATTTCACATCCATAAATATAGTCATCTCCGCTTTTCTGCTGACGGATAATTCGAACAACACAATTGAGTGAATCGTTTTCTGCCAAAGTAAGCCTCGCATTAAAGTAATACCCCATCGGCAGTACACTGGCTGAACGGAAACCAATGCCCGCTTTGGAAACATCAATTACCTCAATCGGTGCATTAATATTTTTCCACCTTTACGTGATCCTGCTTAAATAAATTGAAATTTCCAAATTCAATTTTGCCGGCCAGCGTTTTTTCTCTTCTCATCTCAATCATAATAAGCCTCCATTATTCATCGTCATCTTCATCATCTGTATCTGCATCATCTATAACAGTAACGGTACATTTTGCTTTTTTACACCGCTTCCGTCAGTTGCCATTGCCGTAATCACTGCCTTACCGGCATCTACGATATAAACATAACCATCCTCATCTACTTTAACCACTTTTTTTTTATTGGAACTGGTCCATTTCAATGTCTGGTTTGTTGCATTGGATGGGGAAATGCGAGGTTCAAATTCATAATCTTCTTCGTCTTCATCGTCTTCATCGTCATCGTCTTCATCATCCAAATCCTCATCCGAATCCTCTGTGTCATCGTCGGAGTCATCATCGGAATCGTCCTCGTCTTCAACCAATGGCATATGAAGTGTCAACTTTTTCTTCATGCTGATTTTTTTAATCAAAACATTCTTTTTTTGCAACGGTAACAGTAAATTTTACCTGTTTCGCCGAATTCGCTTTGGATTTCACTGTAATCTTAGCTTTTCCTATTTTTTTTTTGCTTTCAAAACGCCCTTTTTAGAAACCGTAACAACCGATTTTTGGGAAGACTCAAACTTGACCGCTTTGTTTGCCTTACTTCCTTTTTTAGAATAACATTCACGGAAAGTTTCAGTTTCTTGCCTTTACCAAGTGTGATATTTTTGCCTTGGACATTCGTAACCTCAACTTTTTTACATCTTTGCTCTTTGTCATCTTTGCCTGGCTCGGATTCCAGATAACCGTGTAGGTCATCATAACCGCAAGCGCTAACACCCCGGCGAACAGCCTAAAACATCTTTTTTTCATATAAGATACCCCCTTAAAATAAATAATGGCATCTGCGAATCACTTCACAGATACCATCATTTTATCATACGTGTCATTTTATTGTCAAATATTCCAGATCTATTATTTCCGATCAAGAATCTCCGTCAATATCTGATTTACCATACCCGGATTTGCTTTACCCTGCATCGCTTTCATCGTCTGGCCAACCAAGAAACCAATTGCTTTTTTTCTTCCCTGCCTGATAATCGGCAACAGACTGTGGATTCTCCTCCACAATCTTCTCAATCGTTTCGCGCAGAGCTCCCTCGTCACTGACCGTACCAAGTCCATGCTCTTTGACATACTGCTCCGGGTCTGTATTCTCTGTAAACAACTTCGAAGACATCTTTTGCTACGGTGGAGTTAATCGTTCCTTTATCCGCAAGGGCAATTAACTTTGCGAGATTCTCCGGGGCAAAAGTAATATCTTCCGGCTCCATTTCTTTCTCTTTTAAAAGGCGCATCGTCTCGCCCATCAGCCAGTTTGATGCTTTCTTTGGATTTGCTCCAAGTGAAACCGTCTGCTCAAACAAATCTGCCATCTTCTTGCTCGCCGTAAGAATCGAAATATCATAGGCAGGAATATCAAATTCTTTTTCGTAGCGTGCTGCCTTTTGCTCCTGAAACTCCGGTTCGCTGTCCTTAATCTTCTGAATCCATTCATCGGAAATGACAATCGGTGTCAAATCCGGGTCTGGGAAGTAACGGTAATCCTTGGCATCTTCTTTGGAACGCATTGCATAGGAATATTCTTTATTGTCATCCCATCGTCTTGTTTCCTGCACAACTTTTTGCCGTCTTCCAACAACTCAATCTGGCGCGCACGTTCTCCTTCAATGGCGCGGGCAATTGCTTTAAAGGAGTTCAAGTTTTTCATCTCGGTACGGGTACCAAATTCACTCGCACCAACCTCACGCACTGACAAGTTGACATCCGCACGCATGGAACCTTCATTTAATTTACAATCGGATGCGCCAAGATACTGAATCGTCATACGAAGTTTTTCCAGATACGCAATTACTTCATCTGCGCTTCGCATATCCGGCTCTGACACAATTTCAATCAGAGGTACACCGGAACGGTTATAATCCACGAGGGAACAGTCTGCCCAGTCATCATGTACCAGTTTTCCGGCATCCTCTTCCATATGAATTTCATGGATACCAACATTTTTTTGCCGCCGGCTGTCTCAATTTCAACATGTCCATTGATACAGATTGGCAGGTACAACTGGGAAATCTGATAGTTCTGTGGGTTATCCGGGTAAAAATAGTTTTTCCGGTCAAATTTACAGTACTGGTTAATGTCACAGTTTAATGCCAGACCAACTGCCATTGCATATTCTACAACCTGCTTATTTAATACCGGCAAAGAACCCGGCATACCGGTACACACCGGACAGGTATGAGTATTTGGCGCACCGCCAAATGCCGTTGAGCAGCCGCAGAAAATTTTCGTTTTCGTTGCTAATTCCACATGGACTTCCAGCCCAATCACTGTTTCGTACTGTTTTGCCATGATTACTCCGCCTCCTTTGCCTGTTCATATGTGTATGCCGTCTGAATCATTTTTTTCTTCTCATTAAAACAATCAGCGATAAGCTGCAAACCAATCGGCAGACCATTTTTATCCGTTCCACAAGGGACTGTCATTCCCGGCAGTCCGGCAAGGTTTACAGAAATCGTATAAATGTCACCCAAGTACATTTTCAATGGGTCACTTAAACTGTCTCCAATTTTAGGTGCCGTCGTTGGTGCTGCCGGCGATAAAATCACATCATATTTTTCAAATGCACGGTCAAACGCCTTTTTAATCAATGCTTTAGTACGCAGTGCTTTTAAGTAGTAAGCATCATAATAACCACTGCTTAAGACAAAGGAACCCAGCATAATACGACGTTTTACTTCCGGACCAAAACCTTCGGAACGGCTCTTTTTGTACATATTATGAAGTCCTTCGTATTCTTCTGTGCGGTAACCGTATTTTACACCGTCAAAGCGGGACAAGTTGGAACTTGCCTCAGCGGAAGCAATGACATAATACGCCGGAATTGCATACTCGACAAGACTTAAGTCAAATTCCTCGACAATTGCTCCTTTTTGTTTCAAAACTTCTGCTGCCTTGAAAATCGCATCCTTTACCTCGGAATCAAGTCCTTCTCCAAAGTAGTCTTTTGGAATACCAATTTTCATTCCCTTTACATCATCTACAAGTGCCGATGTGAAATCGGTATCCTCACGTGCCACACTGGTGCTGTCCTTCTTATCATAGGAAGAAATTGCTTCCAAAATTGTTGCGCAGTCGGTTACATCTTTAGCAATTGGGTACCAATCTGGTCAAGTGAAGAACCGTATGCGATCAGTCCGTAACGGGAAACGGTTCCATAAGTTGGTTTGATTCCGGTCACACCACAAAATGAACTTGGCTGACGGATGGATCCTCCGGTATCTGAACCAAGGGCAAAGGAACATTCCTCCGCCGCAACTGCCGCACAGGAACCACCGGAAGAACCGCCCGGTACATGCTCCGTATTGTGTGGGTTTCTCGTAATTCCGTAAGCAGAGGTCTCTGTTGTACTTCCCATCGCGAACTCATCCATGTTTGTTTTTCCGATGATAACTGCTCCTGCTGCCTCCAGATTTTTTACTGCTTCCGATGTATACGTTGGCACAAAATTATATAAAATCTTGGAACTGCATGTTGTAAGCACGCCCTCGGTACACATATTATCTTTGATTGCCACCGGGACTCCCGCAAGCGGGCCTGTCAGCTCACCGGCATCAATTTTTTTTCTGTATTTCTTTTGCTTTTTTCTAAAATAGCTTCTTTTTCTAACACAGTAACATAACTGTGAATCGTATCTTCTTTTTCTCAATCTGCTCTAAGGCGTCCAATACTGCCTCTTCTACGGTCACTTCCCCGGCTTGAATCTTTTTTTTCCGAGTGCAACCGCCGTCAAACTCATTAAACTCATATGCTTCCTCCATTCTGCTTATTAAGCAAAGGTTTTTGGCACCATGTATGTTCCTTCTTTTTTCTGCGGTGCATTTTTCAACATGTTCTCTCTGTCATCTCCATTTGTCACTTCGTCCTCACGGAACACATTGTGAACCGGGAACACATGAGACATCGGTTCCACGCCCTCGGTGTCAAGTTCGTTTAATTTGTCAATGTAATCGAGCATACTTTCCATATCTTTTTTGCCTGCTCTTTTTCTTCTTCATTCAATTCCAGTTTTGCTAAAATTCCTACATATTCAATTGTTTCATCTGAAATATGATTTGCCATACAAACACTTCCTTTCTTTTTATGGTTCGAGACGGTTCAAATCCCTTTGGGAACAAGGTCGTCTCACGAACATTCTCTTCCCCTAACAGTTTCATTGTTAAGCGCTCCATTCCAATTCCCAGTCCACCATGTGGCGGCATGCCATGTTTGAAAATCATCATGTACTGCTCCATGCCTTCCTGCGTCATTCCCCTGTCCGCAATTTTGTCCACAAGCGTCTGGTAATCGTGAATACGCTGTCCACCGGTTGTGATTTCAAGTCCGTGGAACAATAAATCAAAACTCAGTGTATATGTCGTATCTTCCGGGTCATCCATCGCATAGAACGGACGTTTTTTGAAGGATAATGGGTAACAAACACAAAATCGGCATCCATTTCTTCCTTAAAATATTGTCCAATCAGTGCTTCCTCTTCCGGCTCTAAGTCAAATGGGTTGCGGATTGTCCGGTTGTATTTTTCTGCCACAAGTTCTTTTGCCTTGTCAAACCGAACCTGTGGAATTTTATCAACCTTTGGCAGTGTGACTTTCAAAAGATCCAATTCTTTTTGTACTCTTTTTTGCAAAAGTTCCATCGTGTACTGCAAAAATCCGGTTTCCATCTCCATAATATCTTCAAAGCTGTCAATATAGCCCATCTCAAAGTCAAGAGAAGTATACTCATTCAAATGACGCTTTGTGTTGTGCTTTTCTGCACGAAATACCGGCGCCGCCTCAAAGACACGGTCAAACACGCCAACCATCATCTGTTTGTAAAACTGCGGGCTTTGTGCAAGCACAGCATGTTTATGAAAATATTCGAGACGGAATAAGTTTGCACCGCCCTCAGCACCTCTGGCGCCGATTTTTGGCGAATGGATTTCGGTAAAGCCCTGCTCATGCAGAAAATCCCGGAATCCACGGATGATTCCTTCCTGGATTCTAAATTTCGCACGCTCCTTTACATTTCGCAGGGAAAGCGGACGCAAATCCAATTTTGTTTCCAACGAGGTATTCATTTTCCATTTGTTAATAGCTATCGGCATTGGTTCCGTTGGCTTTGACAAAATGGTTACGGTACGCAGGCGGATTTCAAATCCATGCGGTGCACGCTCCTCTTTTGCCACAACGCCGGTCACACAAACGGTATCTTCTTCCTGCAATTCTTTCAGCGAAATATCCGTAACGCCATCTTCATAAACGGTCTGCAAAGCCCCTCGCTCTTTCTCAAAACCACAAACGCCACATCGCCCATGTCTCTGATTTTGTGAACTGCACCATTTACCGTTACTTCTTTTCCCTCATACTCACCGGCTAAAATGTCTTGAATGCCAAGTGTCTTTTTTTCTGTCTTTCCTGTTAAATATTCCATAGTAACCTCCATTCCCATGTGTCTTCACATGATTCCACCAAATGATTTTGAAGGTTGCAAAAAAGCAACCTGCCTTCGACAGATTGCTTTGAAATAAATACGTCCCAGCAAAGCATCTCTGCCTTCTGGGACGGGAAAAATGTTCATCAAAATAAGAGCCTAAAACCCGCGGTACCACCCGCATTGAGACACCCCGTCGTATCTCCACTCATTCAACCAATAACGGTGTCACCCGGATGAGCCTACCTCTTATAATCGTTTCAACTCATCAGCTCCGGAATGTTCTCCTGTTTACCGCTTCCGCAAGACGCTCGCAGTCCATGACGCCTCTCCCTGTCGTAAAGTCACTGCATAAACAATCGTTTCCTTCATTGCTTTGCCATGTATTGTAGCACAGAGGGAAAAATGTGTCAAGCACCCTTGAAAAATTTCCCCTGCAAAATTTACGTTCAACATCCTCATTCGCCAGGGCTGCTTGATATTACTTTTCCGGTATTCCAAAGCATAACCGCTCTTTTGCCGCATCGAGACGCTCTTGTTCCGAACGGAAATCAATATTTACCGTGTGACAGCCACATTCCAAACACATCACATAATAACTACAGCCACATTCCTCTTCCAATAATGCGCCGCCCTCACACAATGGGCAGTCACTAATTTCTAACATTTCATCGATATTCATGTTGTTCCTCTTTTCGTTTTATATTTCCTGCTCCATCATAATGCAAATAACGGGCAGGTGTCAACATCTATTTTGTCCCAAAATAGGGAATATTTGTAATGTATATTATGCAAAAAATAACAATTTTTATACAAAAAAGTGTCCGTTCACTCCCAATTTTGTGCCGTTCACGACTTTTACGATTCACGGTGCTCATAATGTGTTATGATAATAAACGGAGTTGAAATTTTCAGAAGGGAGGATGATATTCACTACATAATTTCAGGAAAAGCGAATAAGCAGGGACCTTGACTTCTCAGAAGCAATTTGGGTAAATGCGTTCTGTGATATATCCGTTATATATTACAGCATCGGTGGCGAGAGAAAGTGTTTAAAGGAACTTGTGTATATAGAGAGTTACATCAGAAAAAAAGCGAACAGGGGCACATAAAAGTTCTGAATATAATGGAAAAAAAAGAAGTTTATTCGTATCGAGACGGGATAACGCTTTGCGTTATAGTCTCTCACGAATAGCTTCTTTATCTATGTTTTTATAAGTATCCTACATCAAATCCCTGCTGTCAAGCACGACTGTAAAGGGGCCATCATTCACAAGGGCAACTTTCATATCGGCACCAAACTCCCCCCTGCTCTACCACCGGGATTTCTTTGCGGCAGGCTTCCAATATATACTCATACATCGGCTCTGCCATCTCCGGTCTGCCGGCGTCTGTAAAAGATGGACGGTTTCCCTTTTTGCAGTTGGCATATAAGGTGAACTGGGAAATCATAAGCAGTTCGCCGGACACATCTTTTAGGGCAAGATTTGTTTTCCCATTTTCGTCTTCAAATATACGCATATTCAAAAGTTTGTGTAAAAGTTTATCTGCAATTTCTCTTTGTATCATCCTCTCCAATGCCGATTAACACAACAAAACCTTTTCCTATTTCTCCACGTACTTTTCCGTCGATTGTGACAGAAGCACTGCTGACTCTTTGTATTACAAAACGCATGGTTTCCTCCTTCTTATACCTTTCTATTTTTCTGGCATGTGAAATAAATAACCTCATATTCTTTTCCGACTTCCTTCAAAAGGTACGCGCATGACGCATTTTTTCGTCGTCCAGATTCACAAAGGAATCGTCAAAAACAAGAAATGGTTTGTCCTTTTCATACATGGCATCTACCATTGCCATACGCGCACAGATTCCGGCAAGGTCCTTGCGTCCCTCACTCAAAAACGAATTTCCCGCGGCATGCCCATTTCCTCCACAGTCAAATTTACGCCGGCATCAAATCGGTAGTCTTTAGCATCGCCACCATCTACCATTTCGTAATATTTCGTGAATCCTTTCTGCACCGGTTCAATATAACGCGCGGTCAGCGTGTCTTTTGCCTGCTGTAACTTGTCCATTGTTTTTAGCAAAAGTTCGTACTTCTTATTGCCGCTCAAAAATGCTCTTTTCGCTCCTCTAACTCAAGACGGATTTCTGCAAGTTCATCAAGTTTTTCCTCCAGCTGCTCTAATTGTTTCGTATGCAGCCATATTTTTTCGATTGTTTTCCTGCTCGGTCATCCACCGTTTTTCACGCTCATGGCTTTCACTCAGCCCTTCGTTTTCCCCTTATCCTTTGTCTCGCGAATACGCTCCATATCGTGGTCATTTTCAAACTGTGACAACTTTTTTCCTGCCGTCTGCCATGACTGCTCTGCCACCTGAACCCGGTTAATCGCCCCGGCAATCTTTTTGCAGTTCCTCGTCAAACGGCTCTTCAAAAATCAGACCATACTCTTTTCCGCTAAGTACAAATTCTTCTTTTGCCTGCTCGTATTTTTTTCTGCTCCCAAAAAACTTTCCAGTTTTTCACAGAGACGACGGTACTGTTTCAGTTCGCTGCGAAGCTTTGACAAACCAAATGCAAACCGCTCTTCTGAAATTCCCATTTCTACATAACCATCCATGAACTCACGAAGCGATTTTTGAAGAGTCTGATAACGAACCTCATCTTCTTCACTTACCGCCTCGCTCTTTGCCTGATGCGTCTCATAGGCTATCGTATCCATCTGCATCTGCTGAATCACATCGCGGAAATCGCCGGAAATTCCTTCCGGGAAATAGGCAGAAAGCACGAAAGAAATCTTTTCATTTCCCTGCTCTATCTCTCTTTTTGCCCGTTCCATCTCCTGTTTAAGTTCCAAAAGCGGCTGCTCACTTAAATCTTCTTCCTGTTTTTCCCTTTTTGCTGTACAAAAAGGACCACAGCGACAAGCGCCAGAACAACAAATGCTGCCACGCCGGCAATCACCTGTACGAAGCTAAGCCCCACACCAAGAACCAACGCAAGACAGCCAAGAACAAGTAGAAGTGGTGACGCTTTTTCCGACTTTTTCTGTGCCGCCACCTGCTTTAATGCACGGGCTGTTGTCTGCGCATTTGCAAGCTGATCTTCTCTATGTCGAACATCTTCACAGATTCGATTTAATTTCAGCAATTCTTCCTTCCCCGGCATCCCATTCGGATAGCGTTTTTTCAGAGTTTCCCACTCATTTTGTTCCGCCGGTGTAAACTCTCCTTTGCGAATGGTCTGTTTGAGCGATTCATATTCGGTAAGAGCCTCCTCCATCGACTGCAGTGCTGCATCCTCCGGAATCTCCTGTCCAAACCGCTGTTTGACAGAAGACACAAGTGCATTTTCCTCGCCAGTCAATTGATTTCTCACCATCTGCTCACGGAACTGTTCGCACTCCCGTCTTTGCTTCTGCCATTTTCCCATCTGCTCCATCGAAGGAATTTTATCCTCGTAAGGAAAAGCATTTTACTGTCTTCCCACTGTTTTCCCGCCTGTTCTTTGGCAGACACAAGTGTCTCATACTCTTTTCTATTTACCGCATAGTCCATTTCCTTACTAAGTTTTTTCCTGCTTCTTTTGCTCCGCAGCAATCACCTCGAAAGCTCTTTTTCTTTTTCTTCACACTGCTTGTAATAAGTTTCCGCCTCTAAAATCCCCTGCCGGATGCTTTCTTCTTCACGAAGTTTCTGCTCTCTTTCTTCGATTTCACGTTTTCTCTGTTCAGCGAACCGGTTTTTCTTTTTTGGCGTCATTTTATTCGTGGTATCTTTCAATTTGTCATACACACTTTGAAAATTGTGGATATCATCCGTCTGCTCAATCAGATTGCCAAGTTTCGCATGAATCCCGTCGGTCGGTGCAGACTCGCAGTCCTTCTGTGAAAAAAAATACTGTGCGTGCCAAAGGATGCCGCATCAATACCAAATAATTCAACACCGATATTCTCGGAAAAATCCTCGCACAGAAGGTTTGTCGAAAGGTCATAGAGTTCAAAAATATCATCTTTATCTTTTTTTCCCAAACACGCGGTTAAGCTGATAACTTTTTTCCCTCTGTTTCGAATTTAACACTTCCGCCATACACGCCTTTCGCACTCTGCCACGGGAAATAACGCTTTCTTTCATTCACCAGTTTGTCCTGTTTATTACCATTTAAAAAACCAAAAACATAATTCGGATAAATTCGCAAGCGTACTTTTTCCCCATCCGTTTTCCTCGCAGAATGTATTGACACCCTCTGAAAAGTCAAAGGAGACATCGCTTAATTTACCGAAATTTTCTATTTTACACTGTAATAATTTCACTCGATTTCCTCCCCTTCCAAAGCTCGTATGCCATACTGAATCATCTGCGCCTTTTCCTCGTCAGAAAGTTTCTCATCCGCCTGTACCAGACGAACAAACTCGCCGCGAAGTGACGCATCGTTTTGATAATCTTCATAGTCAATTCGGATTTTTGTTTTGTCCGTCACTTTCACGGTATAATAATCATCCTGAATCCATTGATTCAAATAATCCAAATCTTTTTTCACTGGCAAGTGCCATCTCGCCAACCAATACAAATTTCACAAAATCCTCATGCGGCAGATGCTCCTTTGTGCGGTCTCGTTGATGGCATCCATAATCTCTGCCGTGCTCATACAGTCACTGACATCGACTTCCACATAATGTCCGTTTCTAAGGGCAAATGGGATAAATTCACTCGCCACGGTTTTCTCTTCCAAATCCACATCTAAAAGAACAAAGCCATGCTCCCCATATTCATCAAAGCCACGGCATTCTAAACACCCCGGATAGCAATACTCGCCTCGGCTATCCAGTGTTTCCTTTTTATAACCATGCACATGTCCAAGTGCCAGATAATCAATGCCCTTGCCACGCAAATCACGCAATGGCACGACTTCCGCCTTGTCCTGTGCAGCGTATTCCGCTTCCTGTCCGTGAAGCATCACAATATTTACATCCTCACGGTTTAAAGTCAGCGAATTGGCTATCAGCGCATGATTTTCCTCACACAACTCAACGCCGCTAATCACAAGACGGCATCCCTCATCCGCCTGCACATAAGCGGTCCACTCTTCGCCAAACAATTTTAAATTTTCAGGACATTCTTTGCCATTTGGCAAAAAAAGACGCACATCATGATTTCCTTTCAGATAATAAAATGTCATCTCAGGGCGTGTCGAAATCGCATGATAAACTGCATTGCGTGCCGTTGCCGAAATATTTTTCCGGTCAAACAAATCACCCGCAATCAAAACCGCCGACACATTTTCCCTGTCGGCATACTCCATCATCCGGTTAAAAGAAGCGAGTAATTCTGCTTTTCGCTCCTTTGCTTTTTCCTTTGTCAAATGCGTCGTCATGCTTGAATCAAATGCAAATCCGCACAATGAATCAGTTTCATCGCTTCACCCCTTCCTCTTACTCTCTCTCTTTACGGCTCCATCTTCCGCTTGCGCCACACGGCAAAACAAGTCCCTGCTTACCGCGCACCGGCAATCCGATTTCATCTGCTTCAACCGTTCCGCCAAAACGGCTTTTTAATTCCAAATTTAACATATAAGAAAGCACTGCCGGCTGTAATCCTGTTGTATAAGAATTAATCAGGAAAAATAATGGCTTGTCTGCAAGTACCTTCGTGCAAAAGCTGTACCAGTGGGAAAATTTTTCTTCTATTTTCCAAATCTCGCCTTTGGGACCTCTTCCATAGGAAGGCGGGTCCATAATGATCGCATCATAGTGGTTGCCGCGGCGGATCTCGCGCTCAACAAACTTTACGCAGTCGTCCACCAGATAGCGAATCGGCGCATTGGCAAGCCCGGACGCTGCCGCATTTTCTTTCGCCCATGTAACCATCCCTTTGGATGCGTCCACATGTGTCACAGCTGCCCCCGCATCGGCGCATGCCACTGTCGCGCCACCCGTGTATGCAAATAAATTCAGCACCTTAATTTCTTTTCCCGGATTTTTCTTCTTTGCCTCGCGAATCAAATTTCCGCTCCACTCCCAGTTTACCGCCTGCTCAGGGAAAAGTCCGGTATGTTTAAAATGAAATGGTTTCAAATGAAATTTGAGATTTCCATAGGAAATCTCCCACTGCTCCGGCAAATCAAAAATTCCCACTGTCCGCCGCCTTTATTGCTTCTGTGGTAATGTCCGTTTTTCTGTTTCCACTCTCTTACTTTATGCGGTGTGTTCCAAATCACCTGCGGGTCGGGGCGTACAAGAATATAATCGCCCCACCGCTCTAATTTTTCTCCTGCCGAAGTATCTAACACTTCATAATCGTTCCATCCATCTGCAATCCACATAATTTACAATCCTCTTCTTCTATTTTTCTCGCTTGAAAATACACTCTTGATTTCTTTACCAACTTTTTTTTGCCTCTTTTGTGACAACCTCTGCGGCATGGTCAATTTTATTGTCCAGTTCTTTTTCTTTGGCGTACCTGCCGGCTTTGTCTGCCGCATTGTTCACGGCGTCAACTGCCTTGCCAAAACCATCCATCATTTTTTCTTTATTTAATAATGGCATAACGCCACCTCCTTGTCATTTGGTATGATTATATCATAAGATGGGGAAGAAACTAGTGGGTGTTTGTGTCAAATGTTCGGTGGGACTTTTTTGTTTTTCTACGGAATTACTGGAATCCAAAGGAATTGACAGCGAACATTTAGCGCAAACTTATTCCTTTAATCTGAGTTTTGTTAAAATTCCAATCGAATTTTCCCAGACAAAACAACTCTTTTCCCAGATTTTCTACTTTATGGTTGCTTTGCTTGCAAGTGGTTTTCTATTTTGTACAACGCTTTTTTAGAAATTTAGCAAATAGAGTTGCTTTTTGACGGAAAAATTGAGATAAATTGCGAAAATGGAGTTTAAATTGCAACTCTTTTTTAATTTTGAACGGATTAGCGTTGCCTAAGACTTTTGATGCTTATATATAACGGATTTCTCCATTGCTCCACAACTGCTGCAAACCCACAAACAAAGAAAAATGGTGCTGGGACAACAGAACAGTCCTAGCACCAACTTTGTCTACATGATATTTACTTTCCTTAATTAGCAGTTAATCTCTGCTTTAATTCCAAGCAAGTCTTTGTTTTCGTCGAGAATTGGTGTGACCACGTCTTCAACAAATTCTTTTACCTGACTTGGTGCACGGTACCAACGTATTTGCTTGGGTCCATGGTCTTCTGCAATTCTTCCAAAGTCATTGGGAAGGCATCGTCTGCGGCAATCAACTCTAAGAGGTTGTTGTCTAAGCCGCGCTCTTTTACATTTCTGCCTGCTTCCATGGAAAGCTCACGAATCTTCTCATGCAGTTCCTGACGGTTGCCGCCGGCTTTTACGGCATCCATCATGATATTTTCGGTTGCCATAAATGGAAGTTCGGACATGAGACGTTTTGTAATTACTTTATCGTAAACAACAAGTCCATCGGCTACATTTAAGAACAAATCCAAAATACCGTCGATTGTGAGGAAGCCTTCTGCTACGCTCAGACGCTTGTTTGCGGAATCATCGAGCGTTCTCTCAAACCACTGGGTTGCCGATGTAATGGCTGGGTTTAAGGCATCAATCATTACATAGCGGGACAGGGATGCAATTCTTTCGCTTCGCATTGGATTTCTCTTGTATGCCATTGCAGAGGAACCAATCTGGCTCTTTTCAAATGGCTCTTCCACTTCTTTCAAATGCTGAAGAAGACGGATATCGTTTGAAAATTTATGTGCGCTGGCTGCGATGCCGGCAAGTACATTTACTACGCGAGTATCCAATTTACGGGAATAGGTCTGTCCGAAACCGGAAGCATGCGTCAAATCCCATTTTCTTTGCAATCAGTTTGTCCGCTTCTTTACATTTGCTCTCATCACCGTCAAACAGCTCAAGGAAACTTGCCTGTGTACCGGTAGTTCCTTTCGAACCAAGAAGTTTCATATGAGACAGCACGTGATTCAAATCTTCCAAATCCATCACAAGTTCCTGAATCCAAAGCGTTGCACGCTTACCAACTGTTGTCGGCTGTGCCGGCTGGAAATGAGTAAATGCAAGCGTCGGAAGGTCTTTGTATTTCATTGCAAAATCAGATAATACGGAAATGACATTCACCAGTTTTTTCTTTACTAATTTAAGTGCTTCAGTCATGATAATGACGTCTGTATTATCTCCTACATAGCAGGAAGTTGCTCCGAGATGAATGATTCCTGCTGCCTTTGGACACTGTTTGCCATATGCATATACATGGCTCATTACGTCGTGGCGCACCTCTTTTTCGCGAGCTTTTGCAACATCATAATTAATATCTGTCACATGTGCTTTTAACTCCTCAATCTGTTCGTCTGTGATACGTGGATTTCCATCTGCATCCTTTAAGCCCAAGTTCTTTCTCGGTTTCTGCTAATGCAATCCATAATTTTCTCCAAGTCTGAAATTTCATATCCGGCGAGAAAAATAAACTGCATTTCTTTGCTGGCGTATCTCTCCGACAACGGGCTTACATATCTGTCTGTACTCATATTCTTTCTTTCCTTTTCTATCCTTTTATAAAATAGTGCCAGGGCTTTTCCTTAACACCTATTTACGGTTCAAAACTTCCACGAATATCTTCGGTTGGCGGCTCTACCGGGTAATTTCCGGAGAAGCACGCATCGCAGTAACCGGTTTCTCCCTCAATCAATTCCGGCAGTCTTTCGCCATCTAAGTAACCAAGCGAATCCGCTCCAATCAACTCACAAATCTGGGATACCGTGTGGTCATGCGCAATCAGCTGGTCGCAGCTTGGCACATCGGTTCCAAAATAGCATGGGAACAAAAATGGCGGCGAACTGATTCTTACATGCACCTCAGTCGCTCCGGCATCTTTGAGCATTTTTACAATGTGGCCGCTCGTCGTACCGCGCACAATCGAGTCATCGACCATCACAACACGCTTGCCATTAACCACTTCTTTCAAGGCATTTAATTTAATATTTACACTGGACTCACGGGCAGACTGTTTTGGTTTAATAAACGTTCTTCCCACATAACTGTTCTTGATAAAACCAACACCATACGGAATATTCGACTCCAGGGCAAATCCCATCGCAGCCGCGTTTCCGGAATCCGGCACTCCGATAACAATATCCGCTTCTGCCGGATGCATCTGGGCAAGAATTTTTCCTGCCATAATACGTGAATTATAAACGCTCACACCATCCACATAACTGTCCGGTCTTGCGAAATATATATATTCAAAAATACATCTTGCAGGTTTTACTGTGCAGAGACTTTCATCCGATGTAATACCGTTTTTGTCTAACATAACAATTTCACCCGGTTTTACATCCCGGACAAATGTTGCACCAACAGCATCGAGTGCACAGGTTTCACTGGCAAGCAGATAACTGTTATCCCGTTTTCCAATCACCAGAGGACGAAAACCAAATGGGTCGCGGGCACCAATCAGTTTTCTCGGACTGGAAATCACAAGTGAATACGCACCTTTTAATTTCTTCATCGCATTTTTCACAGCTTCTTCTACCGTACCGGTTTTCAAACGCTCTCTCGCAATGTGATACGCAATGACTTCCGAATCAATGGTCGTCTGGAAAATAGCTCCTGTGTATTCCAGTTCTTTGCGGAGTTCCGGCGCATTTACCAGATTTCCGTTATGTGCTAACATAAGAATACCTTTGACATAATTTAATACTAACGGCTGTACATTCTGTCCATTGCTCGCACCTGCCGTCGAGTAGCGGACATGTCCAACCCCGATATTTCCTTTGAGTTTTTCAAGTTTTTCAGAATCAAAGACTTCATTGACAAGTCCCATGCCTTTTTTGAAGACAATACTTTTCCTTTCGGTCCTTTTGTATCGCTGACCGCAATACCACAGCTTTCCTGACCTCTGTGCTGCAAAGCGAAAAGTCCATAGTAAATTGTGGAGGCAACATCACCGCCATCCAAATCATAGACACCGAAAACACCACACTCTTCATGCAGTCCATCGTAATAAGTTTCATCAACCTGTGAGTTCATTTCAAGTCCTTCCTTTTGCTGTTTATTCTAACACAAGTATGCCCCTTTGAATCTTATTCTGTAAGATTCGCCGGACGGATGTGTTAATCACTTTTCATCAATCCTGCCTTCCTTCACGGCAGTAATTAAAGCCTCATAGCACTCCTTGAAATTCCCCGGCAGGACGATTAAATCGCATCCTGCTTTTACCGCTTCCACTACGGCAAATTCATTTGTATAATTGTTCTCTATCACATTATCATTGAGTGGGCTTGTCATAACAATTCCATCAAATCCGAGTTCTTCCCGTAAAAGTTTCGTCACAATATCCTGCGACATAAATGCCGGTACTTTTTTCACCGTCAACTTACTGTATGCGGCATTGCTCACCATCACGCAGTCAGCGCCTGCCTGAATTCCGCTCGCATACGGCACAAAATTCGTATCACGTATCGTCATCAGACTGTCTGTATTTTCGGCAATTGACTCTGTCACATCCGCAGAAACATTACCAATTCCCGGAAAAGTCTTAAGCGTCACGGAAAGTCCGCCCTCGCGCATGCCACTTACAAAATCATCCAACAAATCTGCCACGCCATCCGCATCACTTCCCAGGCAGCGCATTGCATACGATGGATTTTGGTCACTTGCCAAATCCGCCACCGGTGCCAGATTCAGATTTATACCGATTTTCGTCAATTCTCCGGCAATCGTTTTCCCCGATTCATAAATCTGGTTTGCCGTCATATTTTGTCCCATTTCTTTTGGGGTAACATAACCGGTATCTTTTAAATCCTCAACTTTGGCAGAAATGGAATTTTCTCCACCGCCGTCTTCCTCTACGGCAACGTAAAGCGCACTTCCTGATACAACGCTCGCCTGTAAATTCTGCACCAGTTTTTCGTCTGCTTCTGCGACTTAATATTCTCCTTCGTAAGATAGACGCCACCCAGGTGATAATCAATAATTGCCTGTTTCATGCTGTCCGTCGCCTTATAAGCGGTTCCGTCCACCGATGGTGATGCATCTAACTGCAGTAAATCCACCAAAAACATCTGTCCTACTTTTTGTTCAATTGTCATTGTTTTTACAATCTTCTCTGCCTCTGAAAAAGCCTCATCCTCTGAAATCAACGGCGTAACGCTCGCCGTTGCAGACGGTGTACTCGTACTTTCGCCGGCTTTCTTCTCAACCTCTTTGTCTGTACCGCACGAGCACAGAAGCAAAACAAGGCTCAGCATAATCCCCATCCACTGGTATCGTTTCATCGTCGTGAATCCCTCTTTTTCATTTTATCTTTTTTCTCTCACTATCTAACGCAAAAAGCCATATTATCACTAATCATAATGCTGTCAATATTATAGTATATTCTCTGTCTATATGCAAATAAAATATTTCCGTCTTTTTTTTCATTTTTTTGTGTAAATCACCCAAGCCACCCTGCATAGGATAACAGTGTAAATGAAATTTAGGAGGCAAACCTATGAGTGATTTGTCAGCAACAAACTGTGGCGGAGGATGCTCCTGCAACGAGAACAATTCTTCCTGCTGCTGGATTATTATCCTTTACTTCTTTGCTGCGGCGGCTGTGGTAACGGCTTTGGCGGCGGCATGGGCGGTGATTGCAGCTGCATCATTTGGATTCTCATTATCCTCTGCTGCTGTGGAGGCAATAACGGATTCGGTGGATTCGGCTGCGGCTGCTAATTGAAGCGTGCGTAATCATTAGGGGAATCGAACCCCTATGGACGCAAAAAAATGGGGCGGATAACCGCCTCATTTTTTATTTTCGATTCATTAAATTTGAACTGTTTCTCTGATGCAGTCTGCGTTCCTCTTCCCATGTCTGCGGAAAATATTTTCTCTTCTCCTCTGGTGTTAGTGATTCATAACACGCTAAATCCACCTCATAAATTGTTGTATCATCCACAATCACTTTTGTCCTTTCCTTCATCGGTATCTGCCCGCCTTATGTTTGTTGTTATCATTGTATGATGGCAGCAGATTAAAGGCACCATGTCTTGAAACCACATTATTTTTTCTCCAAAACAATAATGTTATTTGAGAAATTTTTTGCCCCCGGAATTTTCCCAATCACACGATATATCGGCATCATTTTTTCATTCCTTCAATCAGGCTTACTTCTTCTTTATAGGAAAACGTCGGCACAAGCTTTTGCAGCAATTTTCCGTTTTGACACCCCATGTAAATTTTGCATTGCTGCCTTCAATTGATTTTTCCTTTATATGACGCACGACAAACGGAGACATTGTCTCAATCATAACGGTAACTTTCGGAAAAGTTTTCTCTATAATGGAAAACATCTGCAGCACATCTTTTTCTTTGTAAATACATAGAAAGTCCCTCAATCACAACCAATACATTTTCGCCGTCACATACGATTTCATCCGTGTAAGATGCGTCCATCGCTGACTTTGCAATCTGATAAATTGGTCCGTTTTCCGCAAGAAACTTTTCTCTTATCTCCATTGTTTCCGGCAAATCCACATTGTACCAGCGCAGATACTTTCCTTTCATCCGGTAACATCTTGTGTCCATACCACTGGCAATATTTATCACAACGGTCTTTGGATTTTTACTCAAATACCGCTCTACCATCTCATCCAGCACAATCGTTCTTGCAATTACGCCATAACTCATCGCCTTATCTTTATCCACATTGGAAAAGTCGTAATCCAGCTTTGACACAATCTCTGCCGCCATATCATCCCGAATCATCGGATTGTCTTTCTCTGATTCCTTTGCCCTCGCATATAAAGTCTGAATCATTGTTTCCGGCACACCGGTCACACTTACTTTCTCTTTCATCGTATCATCCTTTCGTAACGTTTGTTCTGAATTGTTATGTTGTAAAAAAAGCTCCACAGTTAGTCTCTGTGAAGCTTTCTTAAACTCTCTATTAATCTTTCTGGTTCCGCCTCCGGCGTAAATACCAATCTGTTTCACTAAATACAGGCTGTATTCCATGTCATAATCCTCTTTTACAATCTGCAAACAACTGTCTAGCCGCTGCTTTGCCAATATTTTTATCAATCCTTTATCCGGCACTGTCTTAAGTTGGCTCCGGTAATATGTAAGAAATGACGGCTCCATCATTTTTTCAACACGCTCTCGGAATCCTTCGTAACAGCTCCCCTGCGCCTTCTCCATGATGACAATCGTTTCTTTTCTGTGCTTTAAAATAAACTGCATCACATACACATCAATCTCCGGTCCCTCGGACGGATTCTCCAGTTCAATCTGCATGCTCTTTGCCAGCATCTTTTTTCATAGTTCTCCACCAGTGGCTCTAATATAGCCCGAAGCAATGCTTCCTTATTTTCAAAAAAGAAAAATACATCGCCCCTGTCGTGACACTCGCCCTGCGGCAGATTGTCCTAAGACTTGCTTTTTGCATATCCATTGGCGTAAAACTCTTCCAACGCCGCCTGTTTAATTTTTTCAATGGTTTCTTGTTTGTTTTTCATCATAACACTTGTTATGTTAGTCTAATTTGGGAGTTTGTCAACTGCTGTAACAAAATAGTTTGCTGGTAATTTTTTGTTTTCCGTAATTTTGTAGAAATTACTGAATCCAAAAAGAATTGGCAGCGAACATTTGTTACAGCCTTTTTGTTCCAACATACTTTTTCTAAAATAATTCAACCTACTTTCTTCATATCACCTTGAAATCCATGCAATATAAAGCATTTTCACCCGGATAGTCATGGTCCTGTACTACATCCCCTCATCTTCCTGCCAATACGCTCCCACTATATCTTCATCGTACTCCACTAGATATATCTTTTCATCTGTGGCATACACTGACATCCATTTTTTCTTTGATAATTTAACATCCTTTCTTGTCTTTTTTATCAACTCGATGAAGCTGATACTTCTTGTCCAAATAAAAATATATTTTCTATTAGTAGAAAATGCAAATTGACCTCCCAATATTCTCCAACATTTCTCAATAATGGCCGCATTTTCCCACCTTTGCGGGGAATTGCGAACTCCTGACAATAAATATATGTTTCATCCATTGTCACAAAAACACAATCGTAGTTAGTTGGATGAAAGGGCGGTACTCCATAACATTTATATGCCTTTTTTCTTTTATAGCATAATATTTCACTTTCTTTTTTGTGTTTAAATCATAAGCATATAAATATACTTTTTTCCCTTTCTGCCTTCCATACAAAATCTGTCCATCAACAAAAGTCAGGTACGGCTTAGCCTCGTTCATATTCGATGTAGATAAAATCTTCTCTGTCCTTTTCTTATTATTAATACTAAATCTTTGTAATGATTTGCCGGATTTATATGGTTGATAATCCAACTTTTTGTCTATCACTTCATCTCTTGAATCATGATATATGCATTGCTGATAAACTGCTGAATAATCATATAAATGATCAGCCCAAAAATAATTGTCCTGTGAATCCGCATTTTCTGTTTTTTCATAATCATCTATAATTGATTGAACTTTTTTTTTTCAAATCGACACGAACAAGTGCCTGTCTCGTTGTCTCCACCTCCGCTTCTCCTTCTTCTATTGTTATAAAAGCATAAAAATCATTTTGATATTTAGCAAAACCGGATATGTATCCATAATCCAACGTAAATTCTCCCACAAAAACATCTTCATCTCTAAAAAATTTTATATTCCCTTTTGCTATTTGATTTCAAATAATAGTAATGCCCATTATCAATCTGCCCGAACACACTCGTGGGATCAGCCTCTCTAAAATATACTCCCGTATCTTTTTTTTCATTTAATTTAGCAAGTTTCAACGTGCATTTTTTCCCCGTTTCATCTGTAACCTTAACAGGCTGTATACTCTCACGGCTTAAAATTTGTTGACATATTTTTTCCTCTCTACCGCTTTTTCTATATAATAATATAACAATACATTGTCGGTTTTGTAAAAACGTAACACTTTTTATCAACATATTTTTCGGATTTATCTTCTCGAAGTTCTTCTTTCCATATACTATCATTTCCATTGCAATAATATAGCTGTCCTTCAAAAATGTACATATACCTTGGACAACTATTACTGATTACAGATAAGTGCTTTCCGTCATAATCCACATAACAAACTTTTTGTTTCTCTTTGTCGGCAAAATAAATTCCTTTTTGTCCGCTATAAAAAAATCCATTTCCGCTTTCACAACATTTGTATTAGATGAACCATCAATGTTTACCTTTTCTATCATTTTATCATTCATGCTGTAATAATAAATCCAGTCCTGTACTAAAATAAGATTGCAAATTCTATCTTCACGATTGGAATAAATGTATGTTTTTCACTTCCATCACATCAATTTTGGCTATATGTTGTATTCCCTCTCTTTCCTCTAAAAAATATAGGTAATCTCCATAATAAGCCAAATTGTCAATTATTCCCTTATAAATAACCTGTTTTTACTGCCATCCAATCTCATTTTAATAATTTGATGATTTTTAACATCTCTGCAAAATAACCATCCCTTTCCTATATTTATATTGTCACATCTATTATCATGCAGTTTTTGTTCTGTTTCTCCTTTTAAATTTTTACGATATAAACTCCAACTATCGTTTGCATTTGAATAATAGATTTTTCCACTTTCTTCTGCCAGTTCTCCACCAAAAACAATATTGTTTAAAATACTCCCATTAGTTTCTATGCTTTCATTATATTTGCTATCACTTTTCTTTTCAGATACACAGTGATTACATACTATTATCAAACCTATTGCCAGAATAACTCCCAATAAAGTACCAATATAAATCCTTATTCTTTTTTTGCTGTAACGCAGTTCCTCCATTTTATCCCTCCACACTTAATTTTGAAAATAGCTCACTGTAATTTATGCCGCCCAAATTGTAATCTTTCATAAACTCAGGTACAGCATTTACTTGTGCACCAACTATTCTATAATTACTTTATCGTAATCTCTTTTCAAAAACTATACTTGTTACCGGACTTCTCTATTATTTGTAAACAAATATCTCGGTAAAGTTCTCCTTCATCACGTAAAGTTTCTGCTGTTTCACCCAAGGATTTTACTCTTTCACTCGGTGATTTATTCAACGAATTTGTTTCTGCTTTACTTATTTGCAAAACAGCTTGTGCCCTTTTATGTATTTTTTCACCTGATAATCAAATTTTTTCTATGCTTTTTTATCATCCTCATATTTACACCGTTCACTCAACCAGTGTATCACATTTTCATATTCCGTTTCCCATAATTTCCCGTATAATCTTTGCTTGCCCCTGATTTCAGCGTATGTCATATCTTGTTTCATCACCTTATCAAAATAGCTGTCAATCGGATTAGCATTATCTACAGAAACTACTTTGTCCTGCGATAATTGCACATATGTTTTTTCTTTATTTAATACAAATATACTCAAAACAACATTAACAAGTAAACTGATGCCCAAAAACAGGCAAAACAATATTTTTTTCATTCGGATACCCCCTCATATAAATCAACACTTTCTCAAATACAACGATTCACCTTTCCGGAATGTTGCAGTAAAATCACTTCAAGCCTACCATACATCACTTGGAAGTTTAACGCCCTTCCTTTTCAGCATTATATAATCCACCCCATCTCTATATCCACTCTGGTAAAAAATCAACCCAGTTCCTTCTTCCCATATAAAAGTCTCCCAATACCCTGAATGCTGTGGATATTGATAGTAGCCACCATAACGCAGCCTCTTTTTCGGTGAATCTTGAATCTTTTTTTAAGTACTGATGCCAGGCTATCTTATCTTGTTTTAATGTATCTTTATATGTCTTTTTTTCTGCCAAATAGTTGCACTATATTTAGGAATCTCACTGGTTTTTATGATTCTATTTAATGTTTTCTTCGACAGCGTCCAAACATTTCCCTGCGCCTGATAATCGTTATTTTCCCATATACGAATTATCTTGTTTTTTGCACATAAAAATAACCAAGGCTAAGTCTTTTTTAATGGAATCTTGCACTTTGATGGTTGTTCAATCTTCAAATGATAAAGAACACCCTTTTTAATTTTGCAACCTTTATAAAATTCATTTTGGTTTTATACTCTAACGCCGGAACATCTCCCCATTTATCAAATCTTGTCCTCGCATCAAATTTAACTTTGCCACTTCCCTGCATATTCCAATACGAATTAATACCTTTCGATGAAATCTCGTTTTTTCCTGAGACTTTTTTGTTTTTGGCTTTTTGTTGCCTGTGGTTTTGTTGTTTTCAATTTTGTTTCTTGTGATTTTGTGTCCATCGTTGGTTTTGCTTCGACCTTTTTTTCATTCTTTTCAACACTATAATTACCAATCAATGGAGAAATTCTGCTACGAACATAGACTATCACTGCAAGTAAAATTACAATTCCTACTGTAACTAGAATATTTTTAGTTTTTAGTTTTTTCATAATATGCACCCTCCTTATTAATTCATATCTTTTGAGATATAACGCTTTAGCAATATAAAAACTATATTTATTATATTAATAAGCACAGATTTTGTCAATTTATGTTTTTCTCAAAGAGAACGATTTAGCCCTCAATATGCTGCATCGTATTGGATATATTTATTTTCCCCAGCCACAAGCAAATATGGTCCTTGTAAATAAATATTCTCCGTCTTATTTTGGATCCTATTATATAATATATCGCTCTTTTCCGTTTTTAAATTTATTCGTTTAATCATATTTTTTTCATAACAAATCGCATTCGTTTCATTGGACGCAATTTGCACACATCCCTTACCCCTCTGAAAAAGAATTTCCACATCATTTGTTAGCAGATTTACTTTATAAGCATAGGACTTAACGACATTATTTATAGGTATTTCCATATTACGCAATCGTACATCTTCTTCCCATATATTAACAACTCCGTAGATATATTTACCTTTTTGGTACTCGTTAAAACCATAAAGAAAGTCGCTATCATATCCAATTTTCTTTTCTAACACCTTCTGATAGTTAGCATTTTTTGTTTTTCAGTTTTCATTTCATCCCATATGTATGCACTCATAGCCGGAATATTGGAATACTCTTTTTCAGTAGAAAAACAACCATTGGAATTAGCATAAAAAGTTCGTTCTCCGACCTTACATACTCCTTTTTTTGTTTTCTTTCATAGTATTTACCTTACCAGCAAACTTATCTTCCTTAATCCATGCATTTGCCACAATTCCATTATAATTTACATACGGCATATTTTGTTCTTCATCCTGCCAGTATTGTAAATAAAGAACATCTTTATCCATTGCCATGTAATTACACTTTTTTCTCATGCCTTGCCTCTATGTAATGCCCCTCAAAATCATAACTATATATTACTGCATCATCACTTGAATAATTATCTCCACATTTTAATATAAACACATGGTTCATACCAAGTGCAATCTGGTTTGGAACAAAATCCAGTTTAATTATTTTTTATTCTCACTTTTCTTATCTGTAAATTCTACATTTCTTCCATTTGTTTCTGCCCAATAATTTTCATTTTCAGCATAATAATTCACGTCTCCATAATGTATAATTAAAACTGATTTATCCAATTGACAAAATGCCAAATCACAACAAATAACCCCCAAATTATTATTAGTATCATAATATATTTTTTTCATCCACAATTCACCTCATTTCTGTTTATTCCCACTCTTTATAAGATATCGTGCCATCCCGGGAAACAAAGAACCGGCATCCAAATAAATCGGCATTCTAGTTTGTCCATTTATAGCTGCCTTTCCAAATTTTATTTTCTTCTCTTCCCCGCAAATCCAAACAATACAGATTATCCGAATAAAGTCTTCACCGCTATCTGCAAACTCATCAGCATCAGCGGCATCCCTCACACATTTCGTATAAGCTTTCTTATTTCGAACTCTTGCAAATAACTTCTTTTCCGTACATGATATTTCAGTTGCAGGTTTCTTTCTTATTATGATATCGTGCTTATTCTGTTTATCCAGTCTATGAATCTTGTTTGTTTTATCTAAATAAAACACATACTTTTCATTTGAAATAACATTCTTGTCACCTGACTTAAGCACATGAAAAGTCTTTTTATCTTTTCTCGAAATTATATATTTTCCATAATATATAAAATCCTTGTCAAACCTCACAAATTCCGTTTTATTATTTTCCCCGGCTGGCAATTTCAAAAAACACTGTTCTTTTTTCTCTTTTAAATCATAAGAAAATAGACTTGTTTTTTCCCCTTCATTTACTGCATAAAATATCTTGTCATTTATATAAGATAAATATGGTGATGCTTTTTTCATATTTGTCGTTGTTGACAGTTTCTCCATTGTTTTTCCTTTAATGTCTATCCGAACAGGTTTACCGGCACGTTTATCATAAGACTGCCACTTCGTGCGGCTGTCAAGATAAAAATAATCCTTGTAAATACAACAAAACAATTTCTCTCCGTCCCCTGCAATATGTTCGTTGGAGACATCATATATAATTTCTAAGTTTTCTTTTTCAAATTCACCTTTGCCAATTGCTGTATTTGATTGTCGTCATCATCCTTTTCTGTATCCATAGAACTAATGATTGCATAAAAATCACTACCATACTTTGTAAATCCATCAAGAAAATAAGGAATGTCATCCTCAAACTGGTACGGCAATTCAAACTTTCCTATTTTTACTCTGTTATCTTGATAAATAATATACTTGCCCTCATTTGCATCATACCTTAACCAATAATAGTGGATTCCTTCTACCTGAGAATAATTTGTTATCCATGTAGTATCATAAAAATACACACCTGTATCAATTGTATTAAGCCGGGAACAATCCTGATTTATAGGTTTGTTATTAATTTCTTCTAATATTTCACAATCAGTTTCATCTAATCGTAGTACATATTCAGGATTTATGTTCGTTATTTCCAAAAAATCATCATCTACATATATCATTTGTTCCATTGGCTTTTCGATTGATAATACATTTTTTTACTCTTCCCGGATATAACATCATATTTTATCAAAGCGTTTTCTGTCTCATACAAAATGTATTTTTCTGTACATAAAACCGCACAAGTATCATTACATTGCTTCAAAATCTTAATTGTATTATCTACACAATCAATCCGATAAAAAACCGCTTGTTTAACTTCATCAATCGGTAATTTTTCCAGTTCTGTATTGGAATTATATAAATTACAAATTCCATAAATATTTGTGCCCTTTTGATATTCCTGCCATTGACACCGATCCGCATTTCCCCAGTTTACTTTCTTTAATAATAATTGAAGATTTTCCTTAGCTCTTTTATTTTCAATACTAATCAAATATTTTTCTCTGTCTTTTACACTAAAATCTTCCAAAACAGTTCCACAATACCCATTTAAATCCGGCTCTGTACTAAAATAGCCGGCATCATGATAGTATAAAGATGTATTTCCTATTTTTGTTTTTTATCCGATTGATTTTCAATTATATTCCATTTATCTCCAAACTTTTCTTCCTCAATATAATATTGTGCCCAAAACCCTTTCAAATAATTTGGTTCCGTTTCAAGCGTTTTTTCTATTTTCCCCAAAAACAAATAACCATCTTTACAGGCGATACAGGAGGCCTTTTTGCACTTTTATCCTCTTTTTCACATTTGCATTATAATCAAACTGCATAATGATAGCATCTCTGAATGTTTCTGTCGTCGTGTCATCCCATTCCAACATATAAAAATGCTCTTTTCCTAACACCATCTGGTCTGCAAATTTATATTTCTTTTTCTGTGGATCAAAAGATACAACCTGCCCACCATTTCGGTCTTTAATTATTACTCTATTTCTCTCCTGATATGAAATATATTCATCATTTTCAGCTAACACATAATGTAAATCACCATAGCACAGCTGCATGTTATTTGCACTTGATAAGTTAGAAAAAATCGTCACTACACCAAACACAATCAGGGAAACAATAAAAGTTCCCAATATCGTTCCGCCTAATATCATAATTTTTTCAAAATTTTACTCACCTTTCACCAGCTCCCCTCTTCCAATACTCGATATATATTCATTTCTTTACTATTGTCAGATATTTCTTTATATTCATTATTTTTCGAATCATAACAATATATCTGTTCCCCTTCAAAAAACCATTTGGATTGAAAACAATCAACCAATTCTATGTTTTTTCCCGTTTGAAGAATGTCAGATAGCTGAGTATCCACCACGAATTTATTATTTTCTTTTTGAGCACCATATTAAATTTTTCACGATTCGTTACCACTTTTACCTCAAAAAAAGACTTCACTTCCATTATTTAAAAATTTTTTCCAAAACGATATCTCTAATATCTTTTTTCTTCAAGTAATTCGTGATACACCCCTAACATCCTCATCCACAATATTCTCTTTTCTATTTTCTATCAAGTCATATTGATAGCATAACACCCCTTTTTTCCCTTTTATCCGGAGCAAAATACATTTTTCTTTGACCTGCACTGGCAATCGCCAATCCAGACGCATCTTCTCCAAGAATTGTTATCTTTTCCTTTGCAATATCCTGTGCAAAAAGCCATTTTCACCTTCCCACACAATCCAATCATTTCCTTGCGCAAGAACATCCCATGTTCTGTTTTCCCATTCGGTTTTCTTTGTATATGCCATCTCTTTTGGAACTTTATAATCCGAATACTTTTTCCGTACCATATCATATACTCTTATCCTATTACCTTTGGTTACTTCCACATAATTATTGCCTGCAACAGTAAAACTGCCATTTTGTTCCGTATCAATAACAGCCTTTTTTTCTCTTGTCTCAATTCACCTGACTGAATTGGTATTCTCCACAACTTCCCCGTTATTTCGTCCTGTTTTTCATAACAGTAATACCACATATCATTTACACATAAAAACATCATATCATATGGTGAATCCGTATTGCTAATATTTAACGCCTTGACTTGCCCACCATCTAGATTATATTGACAATCCATTGTATACAAATGGTACGAATTTGCAAATGAATATTCAGATATCGTTTCAGTTGATGCCGGCAAATCTTGTTTCCTATCTATTTTTTTCTCTTTTCTATTAAAGCAGATAAAAGCTACTACAAAAACAATTGCAAGTACCACTCCTGCCAAACCAATTTTTTTAATCTTACTCATCCCACTTTCTCAACTCCTTCATACTCTTAATCGCATAAATTTCATTATCCATTCCATCTCTATCACATAACCGGACAACTCCTGTTTTGCTATCATATTTTAGCAATCCATTTTCGTCCTGCCAAAACCACTTGCCTTGAACACAACCTAACAATATCATAAATACATTTTTCTCATTCCACGGCAAATATAAATGTTTTGCATTATCCAACTCCGGCTCATAAAGCACTAAATTTTTATTTACTTGATAGGATAACAATACCTCTCTATTGTAACCGCCCTTCACTTTTGTTTTTACCGAAAAATAAATCTTTTCTTTACTATAATACAATTCCTCTATGCTAAATTTTTTTATATCATCCATAGAAACACACAGGCAATTAACAAGCACCGGTAAAACTTCTTTTTTGGTTATTATCGCACTCTTTTCACCCGTTTTAATACTATATTTCTCTATTATTTGAGAGCAATTTTCTTTACAATAATAAACTTCATCCTTTAATGGGTCAAATGCCACATTACTTGTCTGTTTTTCGTTAATCAAACTAACTTTGTTTTGTTTAATATCATAATAAAACAAAGCCTCTTCTCCCCATACAATTCCTTTCGACGAACTTCCAAACACTTGCCACTCCAGTATTTTTAGACTTGTTATTTCTTTTGGAACGATGCACTTTTTGTTTTATTATTTTTCAGATCAACTAAAAAAAATCTCATCTTCTTGTTGTATAATATAACTCCCCACTAAAGAATTATTATAGTTTACACATGATGCAGAGCGTAAATAAACAAGATACTTATCTACGACTATTGCTTCCGTTACTCCATCCAAATGCTCCACAACGTTTTGCTCTTTGCCTGCTAATACACTTCTCCCACCTCTCCCCTTCTTTAAAGGAATGCGGCATACTGCTTCAATTTCTATCCCATATTGGGTATTTTTTTTAATCTCCTTCTTAAAATACAACCATTCATCCGTTACTCGAATCAAGCACCCTTCCCCATTGTTGCCTTTAACTTTCTCTTGTTTTCTCCGTTTATGTCATATGAAAATAAATTATTTTTCTCCACACAAAATATATCCGTAGAATTTGCATAGGGATAATCCCCCTCCCACGTTATCTTTTCTTTACCTCTTGTTTATCCGTATTTTGCTTCACTCCACAGCTTTGTACAACTAAACAATATTAACATAATCATTATTATAACTAACTTTTTATTGTACCGAATTGCCATCCCTTTTGTTCCTCCCTCTCTTTTTGTTCTGTCAATTCTTTTTCCTTTTATATAATACAACGATTCACCCTTCAAAAAAGTTGCAATATCTTCCAGTATTAGCATCAAAGCATGTTTAACTCTCCTTATTTATTCCTTAAAGAATCTTAGTTTTGTTCTTTCTTTTACATCAGGATCCTCGATATCATCATCGTAATACCACCCCGACCCGGTATAGCCCGGAAACATAACTTTTTATATTTTTTACATACACTCCCTTTTCTGTACAATCCACACTCATGTACTTCTCTTTCCCATACCCTTTCACCGTTCCGGTTCTTTTGTCATATCTCTTCAAATGATAGTTTTTATCTAAATAGTAAAGATATTTAGAATTTGACGAAAAAAACCTGCTGCCCGACCTATTGCCATACCAATACTCGGGACACACTACTGCATTTTTCAAAACCTTTTTCGCTTTTCCACCATGTCTTGGAATTGCCAGCTCACTACAATATATGTAATCCTCATCCACATATATCATCAAATTTCCTTTTGCTTTTTTATCTATTTTACTCGATGCAGCTTTCTTTTGCTCCCCTGTCTGCCAATTGTAAAGTATAGATAGCAACTTTCCCCTTTGATTTCATTTGCATACCAAAAACATTTCCAACTAAATTTACATGAGGCAATGCCTTCTGCATCTCTTTTGGTATATTGAGTGCTGTCATTTTTTCTTTTTTATATCATACATGCTAAACTGTCCACTTTTATATGGATTCAAATGATAAATATCGTCGGATACTTCTCACGATTATCAAAAAATATTTTTTCATCTTGTATCTGCATGTAATCAAGCCTATCATCACCATACACACGGTCTAATATAGTAAAATCAATATCTATTTTCTTAATACTGGATTTCTTATAATCTATCTGCGCTAAATATGTAGGGTATAATTCATCCTCATCATTTGAATATATGATAGTATACGCCTTATCACCTTCTACCGCAAAAGTCCCCATGATTCCGCCTTTGGGAATTGAAAACTTTCAATGGGTTCTTTATTTTTCATTACCGTATAGTTCCAATTACCATCCGTTACTAAATAATAGTAATCTCCGTCATACACCTGAGAATATTGCCAAACCGGTTTGCAGCTGCGTAGATAAACCCCTTGCATTTTATCGGTATTAACATTTTCCGTTTTCGTTTCATGTGATTTTGATTTTTCTTCCGTCGCATGAGGTGTTTTTTCGCTTCTCGGTGCTACGGATACCGACGTATTGCTGCACGAGCAAAGTAATACTATTCCTAAAATGCATATGCTGTTTAAAATGAGTTTCTTCATCCGAATCCCCCTTGTATATAAATCAATTTCTTTTAATACAACGATTTAACCTTCAAAAATGTTGCAATACACTTTCTCCATTATGAAAGATTCACATACTTTCCATTATTAATACCGAACAATTTGTTGTTCAAAACATAAATTCCACCTGCACATATATTCTTTTGAAATATGCTGCCGCTGTTTCGTTTCTATGTCTATTTTCCAAATTCCATTTGACTTATTATCTGTAACAACATGAGGTCCTGCAATATCTGATTTTGTGCTATCACACACCTCCCCCCTGAACATACAAATAATGATTCATTACTTGAACACCTGTTACAAAAAAAACAAATCTTGTCCATCTAACGGTATAGAAAAGATTTCCCCCCACTCTTTCGTTCTCATATTGTAAGAATATATCTTGCTCCTATCATTTTCTCCAAAAATAATGTTATCTTGTATCACAAACATCATTTCCTTATTTATAATATTCTTTGACAAAGAAACAATAATTTTACAATTCTTTGTTGCTATATCATAACGATATACATTCAGTTCATTTTCTTTTTTTCTAGAGAAAAGCGCAAAACTTTTATTAAAAATACAATTTTCTATATCGCCGACAAGCTTTTTTACTGTTATCTTTTTCCTATATTTCCACAAAACAAACTCAAACAATTGTAACGTTCAATTGCATTATTATTCACTTTAGTATAATAAATTTTATCTCCTATAATCATGAAATCTTCCATCGAGTTTTCTAATATTTTTTCTTCTTCACCATTCTCATAATTATATTGATATAACCCATCTTCCTTTTTGTGAATACAAATTACCATTTATAATCTGATAATTAAGATATTGATTTTTTCCTGCGATGTATCTAATAAACTATTTTCCGTCTTTTTAATAATGAATCCAAATCCACATTATAGCAAATTCTTCCCAGCTCCCACACCATAAACACTAATATAAATATTACCCCTGCTATAATATATACTCTTTTCATTATATATTGCCTCCCCTTTCTCAATATTTCTATTTTCTTAGTGCTGTTATCTTGGAATATTTTTTAGTAACCTACTGACGCCATTTTAATTTACTTGCTGTTATAGCTTTTTCTTTTTTTAACGCATCAACATACTTTTGGTATTTCTTTTTGTTACTTTCTTTCCGTTTATCTTGTAAACATAATGGTACGGGTGCATAGAATCTTCTGTAAACTTATACAACCACGATTTTGACGCTGCTTCTTTGGCTTGTGTACCTTTAATACCAATATACTCTATGTACTCACTATTGTTATGTCCTCCCTCCCAACAAAAAATTCCTTTCGTTGGATAAATCTTCAAGTTACCACCATATTTATTCCATGCTAATCCTTCAACTTTGTCGCCATTCAAAGTATATATTGCATAATTATAATAATCTCCTGAACAATTAACTCATCAATTCCGTTTTTTATCAATATCATAAAAACAATACTTATATGCAAACTTGCCATTCCCTTTAACATAATTTATTTCTTCTTGTTCATTCTTCATTGCTTTAAAATAATAATTATGTTGTTGCTCCTCCGATTTGATGTCAGGCGCTTCTGTTATTGAATTTTTTCACCAGACAATACTTTTTCTCTTTTGTGTTTTTATGCCTTTCCTATTTATATCCACTATAATGCATGTAATTGTAATAAGAAATATTAAAAAAGACTGTATACATTATTTTCCTCTTTTTCATTTACATCCCCTCCTCATTAATTCATATCTGTTGATATAACGCTTCGGCAAAATTCAAAAATCTGTGTCTATTATATTAATAAACACAGATTTTGTCAATTTACTTTTCCTAATATTTCACAATTCTCCTGACTTACTCAATTAATTTGGCACTCTCCATACTTGTCACACAACTCGGCTAATTCTTTATATACTTTGCCAGTAATCCTATATAATTCATTGTCTACCATCATAAAACCATCATAAAATTTAACTGTATAAATCTCTTTACCGCTTTCACCGTAACAAGTAATCATTGCCTGTGGTGGTTCACCACTTAATTCTTCAGCAGAATATTTTCCACGAATTGCTTTTATTCGATTCAAACTACAAACAACATTTTCAACATCTTCTCTCCCTTTAATCGACGCTTTTCCAGTAATAATGTCATCCGTCATCATACTATGCATGCCAATATATATTTCTGAAATATTAGAAGCATTCAAATTAACGGGTGCTGTCTCAAAAAGAACAACAAAATAATTATAAAAGTTATAGGGAAAAGAATTATTAGTTTCTTCCATAATTTTATTTCAAACCACTTAGCACACATGCTTTTTTTTCATATATAATTTCTACTCTCCTTCACACCAATACAGACTGTTTGCTCTTTTGTTTCCACAAGGTTGCCGGATTTATCATATTCGTTTACTACGGTCTGGTAACCGGCACTTCCGTCTGTCTACTCATTCATTTTTTCTGCAAGTTCCGTAATCCACTCCTTTTTTCGGAATAACTGCCAGCCAATCCTTTGGAAGAGCGTCCATTCCATAATACAGTCCTGCTAATCCTCCGGCTACAGCACTTACCGTATCGGTATCATCCCCAAGATTCACCGCCTTTAACACACATTCTTTGTAGCTCGTTGTATTTAGGAAGCACCACAGGGCAGCCTCCAAAGTGTCAACTACATAGCCACTGCTTTTTATCTCATTTTCCTCTAACATTTTAAACTTCTGCAAATCCCACAAGCGCGAATAGTGCTGCATTTCTTCGGATACATTTTCATCGCAGGAAGAATCTAAATACTGCTTGCATTTATGGATGCTTGACTCCACTGTGTCAAATTTATCGCCGGTGCCATAAACCATATCCGCTATTACCTTAGAATAAATCAGACATCCCAATTTACTTCTCATATGTGCGTGGGTTAAGGCAGACAAATTGTAAATGATTTCAGTCCCGCTCATTTCATCACCAGCGAGTTCTGCACTATAATAAAGCGCTGCCGGAAGTATCCGCATCAGCGAGCCATTTCCATTATTAAACTCTCCCTTTTCTCCACACAATAGAGGTTCTGTTCCTCTGCCGTAATTCATAATTGCTTTGCAGGTTGAGATGCCACAGTCAAAATTTTCCTGATATGGTGTGTAATCACCATATAAAATCCAATTACTAAATTTGTCCATCAACTGTTTGTAATCCGGCTGTTGTGTTTCTATCTCTCCCAACCACTCCATCGTTGCAACTGCCATACTGGAATCATCTGACCATGTACCGGCCGGCTGATTATGTGTTCCGTATCCTATCATGTCCGTTACCGGATTGTCTTTTAACTCGTCACGGGACACAAACTCCACCGGAACTCCCAGGGCATCTCCGATGACCAAGCCCATTATGGAAGCTGTATATTTCTTTTTACTGCACATACTTCTATACCAGTTGCACTTCTTTTTTGTAATTCAAGCACCTGTTCCAAGGTAAGCCCAGAATACATTGCAATCTCTTCATAAGACAGTTTGCCTGCTTCTATCATCCGCAAAGCAGCCTGTTTATTTCCCTGTTCAATTCCCTGCTCATATTTTTCCTGATAATTCATCTGTAAAGTCATATAATCCAACCTCCATTTCTCATTTTTCCTAACCGACTGCACTGCCTCATCTAACTCCCTCGTGAAATCATCCTCTGGTTCTTTACCGTCAATAAAGTCAAGCAATCTTTTCATTTCCGGTGTGACATCATCCATTATACCCTTTGTATTTAATATAATCTTTGTTGTTCCGTCTAAAAGACTTAATTCTGGATTTTGAATACAGCGATTTTCAAAAGTATAAATGTGTCTTCCCTCACCAAACAAATCAAATGTACATACAAATATGACAAAACTTCGCTTCAAATCTCTGTAATTTTCCCCTTTTTCCAAGATATTCAAATCTATCATTCCTTGATAATATCTTGTTCGCTTAGGTAAATTTCTATTCTCTGTAGTCTGCATTTCAATATTGTAAACGGTTTCTTTTCCATCCTCTACATAAATATCCAAACGTACACTTTTCGCATCTGCAGAAATATCTATTGTTTCCTGTGACTTAGGATATTCAATACGGGATATCTTTATATTAAGTATCCGTTCTAAAAAAGGCTTACAAAACCTTGATTTCGCATAATAACACTAAACATGAAATCGTCCTTAATTTGCAGTTTTTCAAAAAGCTTTTTCCCATAAATAATACTCCTCCTCTACTTCAATTTTATTATAATATGCGCCTATTTAATTGACAAGTATTTTTCCTATCAACACAATAAGTCCTGCAACCGCAAAAAGCAAGAACCAAATACATTATGGTAGCAAGTCCACGTTTATGTGCTTCTTCTATGTACTCTTTTGGATAAAAATACAGGCAGTTCAACCCATTGTTTCTTGCCGCGCATTTTACCAGCGAAATAAACAAAAGACAAAATAATATATTTTGCAATGCTATTAACATTTGTTTGTACCGCCTTAAATCATCGTAACTCTTTTATTATCATATACTCATAATGTATATTTGACAAGGATTTGCTTCGTCCCATAGTTTTGGGAAAACTTCCAATTCCTTAAATCCGAGTGATAAATAAAACAAGTTTGTTTTATCATAGTCCTCATATACTCCCATTTTTACAGTTTTACTTGTATAAAACTAAATCCTTCTTTTTTGTGCAATATATCGGGCTCTTTCAAAAAGTTTTTTTCCCAATTCCCATTCTATGATATTCTTTTCTGACACCCATAACAGCAAGTTCAAGTGTATCTTTCCCCGTTTGCGAAAGATATAAAAACCAATTGGCTTATCCTCATCATAAGCACATACAAATTTTTTCCACAACTGTCCTTTATGTATTTCTCTCTTCCCTCTGGCATTTCAAACCACTCTGGAAGAGCTTCTAAAATTTCTCTTGCTATACACGCTTTCTGTTTATCCTCGAATATTTCTTCTATATTCATTTTTGCTCTCCTTCAATAATTCTACACACCTCATATAAGCACTTTCACAATTTCTCCTATATTCTCTATGATATAATCTGGTTTTTCACATTCTTTTTCAACGCTCTGATACTTTGCAAATCCCTGACGTACCCAAATCGTTTTCATACCGAGCTGCCTTGCCGGAGCAATATCATTTTCAAGTCTGTCCCCGACCATTATTGCATTTTGTGGATTACAGCCAGCCTGCTCAAGCGCCAACTTAAAGATTCTCAAATCCGGCTTTTTCATACCCTGCTTCTGCGGAAGCTGCGACAACATCAAAATACTGCAAAACTCCCCAATTATGTAATCTCTTTTGCGTCCCCGCTAACTGATTTGCAATAATGCCCAATTTATATTTGCCTGACAAAGCTTTTTAGCACATCTTCTGTTTCTAAATAAAGTTTTTCTAAACTACTGTTCCATTCCGGCAAAGCGACTCCGTAAGCCTGCGCCGCCTGTTTTATCGGTGTAGGACTTACCTTTGCCGCATGATGCACTTTTTCTATAAATTCATCATGCTCCAAGCCCTTCGCACTTATCACATAGTTACATCTGCTTTCATAAACATCCGATTCATCAACCAATGTTGAACCCATATCTAAAAACACCCATTTTATCTCACTCATCCATACCCCGCCTCCTATTTCTTACAATATTTCATCACAAGTCCACTAGGCAATTGACCGAAAATTCAAATTTCGCTCTAACAGTCAACCTTTTTGCTGTCCTCGTTGACTGCTTTTAAGCTTTTTCTTAACTAGGTCAACCTTTTTCACCGCCCCCGTTGACTGCTTTTTAGCTTTTTCTCAGCTAGGTCAACCTTTTTCGCCCTTTTTTTCGTTGACTTGAATCCCCATTATTGAAATTCCAGTCACCCCTGATGTGTGATTTAGATGACTTATTTGACAAAACCTATTATTAGGTCAACTTTCTCGCAAATATTGTTGACTTATTTTGCGTTTTTTGCAATAGCAGTCATCCCATCTCTGGAATCCACTTACTCGCCTTTATAAAATTCACGAATCTTATCCATCCGTGCGGTCATTCCGACGAAAAGCCGATCAACAATTGTAATGGCTGCCATGGATTCTACCACAACAACCGCGCGAGGCATAATCACCGGGTCATGGCGGCCTTTAATCTCGATTTCGACGTTTTCGCCATCGCGGTTTACGGTTTCCTGCGGCTGGAAAATCGAAGGCGTTGGCTTGAATGCAGCGCGAAGCACAATGTCATCACCGTCGCTCATGCCGCCTAAAATTCCACCGGCAAAATTCGTATGTTTTTTCACCTTGCCGTCCGCTCCCATATAGAAACCGTCATTATTTTCGGAACCACATTTATCGGCAACAGCGAAACCGGCGCCGATTTCAACACCTTTACCGCACCAATGGAGAAAATCGATGCGGACAGCATAGCATCTAACTTGCCAAAAACCGGCTCTCCGATTCCTGCCGGCATGCCGCTGATTACACATTCAATCATACCACCAACGGAATCATGTGCCTCCATTTTTCTGCCAGATAATCTTCAGCAAGAGAAGACTTTTTCCAAATCCGGCATGCGCAGCGGACTCTTTTCAATATTATCCAAAGACATCTTTTCTTCCTCGCATACAAATGGTCCAATCTGCTTTGTGTAGGCAGTTACGGTAATTCCCAAGCTCGCTTAGAATTTTCATGGCAATGGCACCCGCTGCCACACGGTACCAATGGTCTCACGTCCGGAGGAACGTCCACCGCCTCGGTAGTCACGGAATCCGTACTTGGCATCAAACGTGAAATCCGCATGACCCGGGCGAAATACGTTTGCAATGTTAGAATAATCACCGGATTTCTGCGAGGTATTCACGACAACCATGGAAATCGGTGTTCCGGTTGTCTTTCCTTCAAATACACCGGACATAATTTTTACTTTATCGCCTTCTTTGCGGGGCGTCGAATATTTCGTCTCGCCCGGTTTTCTTCTGTCGAGACATTTTTGTATATCTTCTTCGGAAAGGGAAATGCCTGCGGCGCACCATCCACAACAACTCCTACCCCCTCGCCATGAGATTCTCCCCCATGTCGACACGCGAAACACTTCTCCCCATATTGAACCTGCCATACGACAAACACTTCCTTTCTCTACATTTCTTCATTGAACTTTTCTGCGTTCTATTGTATAATAATTTTACAACAATTGAAAGGAGATTTTTATGTTTAGTCAGTTTTTTGGTCAATATTTATTAGATAACCAGAAAATCACCGCTGAGCAATTTTCCTCCTGCATGAAATACATTAAAGACAATCGCGTCAAACTGGGGTTAATTGCAGAGAACGAGGGGTTATTAACTCGCAATCAAGCGAATGAATTGAATTATTTGCAAATGCAGACAGACAAACGTTTTGGTGATTTGGCTGTGGAGAAGGGTTACTTAACGGAAGCAGATGTGAATTATCTGCTTGGTCGCCAGGGAAATCCGTACCTGATTTTCATTCAGGGGCTGGAAGAAAACGGCATTATGAGCCGCGAAGAAATTGAGACAGCTCTTGATGCATTCCAAAAGGAGAATGGTTTCTCCGATGAGATTTTAAAAGCGATTCAGGATGGTAATATCGAAGGTATGATTCCTGCATTTGTTGATGCGAAAGATTCTCGTTACCAGTCGCTGATTGGTCTTACATTAAGAAATATTGTACGTTTTGTAAGTTCTTACATACGCATTGAGAAGGGACAGTTTGTCACCTCCCACAGTGCAAAGTATATTGCTTACCAGCATACAACCGGTGATTATGATGGTTTTCTTGGTTTCACCTGTGATGATGACAGCATTTTAGCGCTTGCCGACGGTTACGCAAAAGAAACTTTTGATACGGTCGATGAAGACGCTTTGGATTCGGTTTGTGAATTTACAAACTGTGTCAACGGACTGTATGCTACTGAATTAAGTTATCAGGATACAACCATCGATATGCAGCCGCCGGAATTTAAATTTGATTCATCCATTGATGGAGAAGGCGAGTTCTATGTATTGCCGGTTTACATTGACGGCAAACATTCAGACCTTATTGTAAAATTAGGCTAGATAAAGGAGATTGGAACTATGGCAAAAATATTGATTGTTGACGATTCCCGTACGTCACGTCGTATGCTTCGCAACATTCTCGTCGAGAATGGACACGAAGTCATCGGGGGAAGCAGAGAATGGTCAGATTGGATTTGAAAAGTATATTGAATTAAAACCGGATATTGTAACACTGGATATCACGATGCCGGTTCTGGACGGTCTTGGTGCATTGGAGAAAATCATTGCTTATGATGAAAATGCACACGCAGTAATGGTTACTGCTGCCGGACAAAAAAAAACAAAATGGTGGATGCCATTAAATTAGGCGCAAACGAATTTGTTCAGAAGCCTTTTGAGCCGGACCAGATTTTGAGCGTCATAGGGAATATTACAAAATAATAACAAAATATACAAAAGAAGAAACGGCAAATCGACTCGAAATCGGGAATTCGCAATGCGAATTATATTTCTCGCTGATTTGTCGTTTCTTCTTTTTAAATTTTTTATTATTTAGCTAATTTTAAATCTCAACTTGATAAGTGGAGAAGTCCTGAATAGTTATTATTTAGCTAATTCTAAAACTGTTTTTTCGCTTGTTTCTCTGATTGATACCAGTTTCTTACCATCCACACAGATACGGCGGCAACGAATGCGAGTACAACCATATACACAATCTTAGCGACAAGTGCCGGTGCATAAGTATTTAAAATCACGTCGGTAAACCGGATAAATACATACACAATGATTGGCGTAAGCCATGCGGCAAGTCTCTTCTTTTCCAAGTAATTCTTTCCAACCAAAAAGGCAACGCCCATGTAAACAAGTACAACTAAAATGTTGCGGACGGCGTCCAGATATAACGATGCGGTAGATGTCGATAAAATACTCGCTTTTGCCATATCGGTTCCGGTAAATGCTCCTACGTTAATCCGTATCGCATAATAAAGCTGGAATCCGTAAGTAAGAAGCGCAGCTCCAAGACCAAAACCAAGTCCTACCGTTGTTGAGCGGTATAAAGAACGCTGCTTGGTGTTTGTCAAATAAACACCCCAGTACAATCCTGCTGCAACAAAAATACTGCCGGCAAGCGCTTCTACAAAAGCAACCACAACCGCATTTCCACCAGTCGCATTTAAAACATCACGCATTTTCGTAAGTGCAAGAAGTCCTAAGAAACTGTAGATAATTTCCTGCCAGAAATATCCCATGATTCCGTAACCAATGGCTCCGAGCATTCCACGCTCCACTTTACTGGACTGTTTCCATAAGATATAAAAAGGAATCAAAACGGCAATCAGTGGCAGCAAAATTGCCATCACATAGCCCATCATTTGTCCTGTTGATACCATAGTTTCCTCCTTCTCAGTGAGTCTCTCTTTTGTTAGAATCCAACACGAATTCTCGTAATAAATGTATCAAACTGAGAAATAGTTTCGTTAAATTTTTTCAGTCATGGTTCCTGTCAAAAAGCCAAATTCGTCGGCAATTCCACCATCTACCGGTGTAACTTCTTCAAACAAATCTTCAGCTTTTCTTTTTCGCCTGCGCCGATGCGGACGAAGAAACGGTTTTTCATTTCATCCATCGGAGCAACTTCCTGTTTTTCATCTTCCCAGATTGTCATCACATTGACATTCATATGTTTTACTGCATCAACCATCCGATACAACTGCGCTTGCTGTTGCCTCTTTTCCGGCACCTTTACCATAAAACATAACATCACCAAGCATGTTTCCTGTCACACAGATTGCATTAAATACATCATTCACTGCGTACAGCGGATTGTCTGCCTGAATCATCTGTGGTGCGACCATTGCATACAATTTATTTCCTTCTTTACGGCTTGTGCCAAAGATTTTAATAGCAGCGCCAAGGGCTTTTGCATATTTGAAATCTTCTGCCGTAATTTTGGTAATTCCTTCGGTATAAATATCCTCGTAATCCACCTGCTGTCCGTATGCTAAAGAAGTCAAAATCGCAATCTTACGGCAGGCATCATATCCTTCCACATCTGCGGTCGGGTCTTTTTCTGCATAGCCAAGTTCCTGTGCCTCTTTCAAAACGTTGGCAAAATCAGAACCTTCCTGTGCCATCTTCGTAAGGATATAGTTTGTCGTTCCATTTAAAATACCATTAATCTGCTCGATTCGGTCAGCAGTCAGACTCTGGTTTAACGGTCTGATAATCGGAATACCACCGCCGACACTCGCCTCAAACAAGAAGTTTACCGTCTTGCTCTTTGCGATGTGCACAAGCTCTGCTCCATAAGCAGCCACTAATTCTTTATTGGATGTACATACACTTTTTCCGGCTAACAAAGATTTTTTCACAAATTCATAAGCCGGTTTCTGTTCCGCCCATGGTCTCTACAACAATATCCACTTCCGGGTCTTCTAAGATAACATTAAAATCATGTACTACTTTGGACTGAATCGGGTCGTCCGGGAAATCACGAAGGTCTAATACATATTTCACTTCAACTTCCTGTCCGGCTCTCTTTGCAATAATTTTTGCATTTGTCTGAATCACCTTAACAACACCGGAACCAACCGTTCCATAACCTAACACTGCAATTCGAATCATTTTTTCCTCCATTTCCAAATCAAAAGTCTTACTCTTCGCTAGACTCTTCACTTTTGCTTTTCAGCACTTTATCAACTTCCTGCCACTCTTCTTTTGTGAGAAGGCTTCCCGGATTAATACTAAGAATCAACCGTCCCTTGTGGTTTACCACAAAGTCGGCATACGCCGTCTTTTTCGTGTGCACAAGTGCCGGGAAATCCTGTATTTCATCGCCATCCGCCTGAATAATATTCGCAACACCATCCACTAAAACGGCTGCTTTCCCCTGCGGCAGCTGAAACACCAGATACTTGGTCTCCCCTGTTACGGGCACCGGCGGCAGAACCAGTTTCTTTTTCAGATTTAGCAAAGGAACCCACTCATCACGGATTGAAACAACTAAAAAGCCATCGGAAAGCCCGGGCTCCTTTGCGTATTCCACGTAATTTTCAATTCCCTGTATCTCGGAAACATCTGCTCCGTATTCTTTGCCACTCAAAAAAAATGTAACGACTTCTTTCATACCTTATCCCCTTCTAACTGTTAATCCATTTCAAATAGGCATTCATAAACATGTCAATATCACCATCTAATACCGCAGAAACATTTCCGGTCTCTGCATTGGTCCGATGGTCTTTTACCATCGTGTACGGCTGCATAACATAAGAGCGAATCTGACTGCCCCAGCCAATTTCTTTGACTTCACCACGGATATCGGATTCTTTTGCAAGATTTTCCTGTTCACGCAAAATCAAAAGTTTCGCTTTGAGCATCTGCATCGCTTTATCCTTATTCATATGCTGGGACCGCTCATTCTGGCACTGTACCACAATCCCTGTAGGATAATGGGTAATGCGGATTGCCGATGACGTTTTGTTGATATGCTGTCCACCGGCACCGCTCGAACGGTACGTGTCAATTCGGATATCATCATCTGCGATTTCAATATCAATATCCTGCTTAATATCCGGCATGACGTCACACGACACAAACGAAGTTTGTCGTTTTCCAGCCGCATTAAACGGTGAAATACGCACCAGACGGTGAACGCCGTGCTCGCTCTTTAAGTAACCATAAGCATTATCTCCCTGAATTTCCAGTGTGACGGATTTCAGTCCTGCCTCATCACCATCCAGTGAGTCTAAAACTTCTACGCTAAAGCCGCGTTTGTCTGCCCATTTCTCATACATACGGCACAACATACTTGCCCAATCGCAGCTCTCTGTACCACCGGCTCCTGCATGCAGGGTAAAATTGCATTCTCGGCATCATGCTCACCGGTAAGCATCGTTGTAATTCGTAAATCTTCAAATTCCTTCTGGAATTGTACAAACTCATTTTCAACTTCCGGAACCAGTGACTCATCCGCCTCTTCATTCCCCATCTCAATCAGCGTCATAATATCGTCATACGCCATGCTGAGAGCATCGGCACGTTCAACAATACTCTTTAAGTCCTTTAATTCCTTCATATCCGCACTTGCCTTCTCGGCATCGTCCCAAAAGTCAGGTGCTTCCATATTTCTCTCAAGTTCTTCAATCCTTAACTTTTCTCTGCTAAGTTAAAGTGAATCCCTTACTTCCAGAAGTGGTTCTTCAAAACTGCTCAATTCGATTCGGATGTTATCCAATTCAACCACAAAATCACCACCTTAATTTTTTATATGCAAACGCAGTTATTCACTGCTTATCTGCCACAACAATATTTGTATTTTTTACCGGAACCACATGGGCACGGTGCATTTCGGCTGATTTTTTCCGATTTGCGGACAACCGGTGCATTTGCCGAATCATCCTTATTGGTTCCTGTTACTTCAGCAACCTGCTCACGCTCAACCTTCTGCTCGATGCGGACATGCATCAGCATCTTAACCGTCTCTTCACGGATGGATTCTGTCATATCGTTGAACATATCATAGCCCTGTAAACGATACTCGACAACAGGGTCTCTCTGTCCAAATGCCTGAAGTCCAATTCCCTGACGAAGCTGATCCATATCGTCAATGTGATCCATCCAGCGGCTGTCCGTTACTTTCAAAATAATGACACGCTCAATCTCACGAATCTGCTCCGGCTCCGGAAATTCTGCTTCTTTTGTCTCATACAGACGAAGAGCCTCTTCTTTCAAATTCTGAATCAATTCCTGTTTTGAACCGCAGCCCTCACCGGTAATCGGTTTAACCGGAATCATCGGAATGAGAATTTCATTCAACTCCTTCAAATTCCACTCGGAAGGTCCCTGGTCATCGCCAATTACCATATTGACATATTTTTCAACCAGTTCATCAATCATGCTGATAATGGTATCACGCATGTCATCGCCATCGAGTACCTTGCGGCGCTCTGCATAAATAATCTCACGCTGCTCGTTATTAATCTGGTCATATTCCAACAAATTTTTACGGATTCCGTAGTTGTTGCTCTCAATCTTCTTCTGCGCACGCTCAATCGCTTTATTCAGCATCTTGTGCTGAATCTGCTCGCCTTCCGGCATACCAAGCGAATTAAACATCTGCATCAGATTCTGGGAACCGAACAAACGCATCAAATCATCTTCCAATGAAATGTAGAATTTCGATTCACCAGGGTCTCCCTGACGTCCGGCACGACCACGCAGCTGATTATCAATTCGGCGGGATTCATGACGTTCTGTACCAATAATTTTCAAACCGCCAAGTTCGGTTACGCCCTCGCCCAGTTTAATATCTGTACCACGTCCAGCCATGTTTGTCGCAATCGTAACTGCACCAATCTGACCGGCATCTGCGATAATCTCTGCCTCAAGTTCATGGAACTTCGCATTCAATACTTTATGTGGAATTCCGCGTTTTTTCAGCAACTGTGACAATTCTTCCGAAGCGTCAATCGTAATCGTACCAACAAGTACCGGCTGGCCTTTTTCATGACTTGCCACAATATCTTCAACAATTACATTCAATTTCTCGCGTTTTGTTTTATATACGGAATCGTTGTGGTCAATACGTTTTACCGGCAGGTTTGTCGGCACTTCAACAACGTCCATGCCGTAAATCTCACGGAACTCTTTTTCCTCTGTGAGAGCGGTACCGGTCATACCACATTTCTTATCATATTTGTTAAAGAAGTTCTGGAATGTAATTGTGGCAAGAGTTTTACTCTCTCTCTTCACTTTTACATGCTCTTTTGCTTCAATTGCCTGATGTAAACCGTCCGAATAACGTCTTCCCGGCATGATACGTCCGGTAAATTCGTCTACGATAAGTACCTGGTCATCTTTTTACCACATAATCCTTATCAAGGTGCATCAACGCATGTGCACGAAGTGATAAGTTTACGCAGTGCTGAATCTCTAAGTTTTCCGGGTCAGCTAAGTTTTCCAAATGGAAGAAACGCTCTACCTTTTTGATACCCTGCTCGGTAAGATTTACTGTCTTTTCCTTTTTCGTTTGCAACATAGTCACCGGTTTCGTTATTATCTTCTTTCATGATAATGTCCATCTTGGACAATTCTTTTTCAGTACCTTTTTCAACTGGCGCATTAAATTATCACACGCCTCGTAAATCTTTGTCGATTTTCCGCTGGAACCGGAAATAATAAGTGGTGTTCTCGCCTCGTCAATCAATACCGAGTCAACCTCATCGACAATGGCATAGTGTAAATCTCGCTGTACTAACTGCTCTTTGTAAATAACCATGTTATCACGCAGGTAATCAAATCCCAGTTCGTTATTTGTCGCATATGTAATATCACAGTTATATGCTTCTCTTCTCTCGTCATTGTCCATGCTGTTCAAAAATAACACCGACTGTCAGACCAAGAAATTCATGAATCTGACCCATCCACTCCGCATCACGCTTTGCCAGATAGTCGTTTACTGTTACGATATGAACACCTTTTCCTTCGAGCGCATTCAGATAAGCCGGGAGAGTAGATACGAGCGTTTTACCTTCACCGGTACGCATCTCTGTAATACGTCCCTGATGTAAAATGACACCGCCAATCAACTGCACACGAAAATGTCTCAATCCGATGGTTCTCTTAGAAGCCTCACGTACAACCGCATACGCTTCCGGTAAAATGTCATCCAAAGTTTCTTTATCTGCTAAACGTTTCTTAAACTCCGCCGTTTTGCCACGAAGTTCTTCATCAGATAACTTCTCCATTTCTGGTTCAAGTGATTCAATTTTGTCAACAATCGGAATCACACGTTTCACTTCACGTTCACTATGTGTTCCTATAACCTTACTAAATAATCCCATTTTGTCACTCTCCAATTATTTTTTAGCATTTTCTCGCTGCTACATGCCATACATCCTAACAAGAGACGTTACTGTCTCAATATGGTATTTTATCATTAGTCGGGGGAGAATGCAACCTTTTCTATTTCTTTTCAGGGTTTGTCTTTGTTTGTGACAGATGTTCGCTTAATTTTTTTCAGTTTCCGTAATTTAGAAGAAATGCTTTGCGTCTTGTGGGCGCTTTCGCTTGTTGAGTGCGTAACGGTATGGGCACTGAAACTACATTTTTAGGAAGAGATTCTTCCCTTTTTTCCGTTTCTTGTCTTCCTTTTTCGCGAAAAAGTAAAATCACCCCCGGGGAAGCTATCTTTGCGAAGCAAATATCCTGCTTACCACCGGGGGGTGATTATTATTTTTTCATTTAGAATTCCGGCTCAATCAAACCGTATGTATTGTCTTTTCTCTTATAAACAACATTTACTTCGTCGGTTTCCGAGTTGCGGAAAACGAAGAACGTGTGTCCGAGAAGTTCCATCTGTACACAGGCTTCTTCCGGATCCATCGGCTTCATCGCAAATTTTTTAGAACTGATGATAGAAATTTCTTCTTCATCATATGTGTCCTCATCAACAAATCCTTTGCTAAACTGTGCTACGTTCTGCTCTTTCTGAATCAGCTTGTTCTTATATTTACGAAGCTGGCGTTCGATAACTTCTTCCACCAAATCAATCAATACATACATATCGGTGCTTGTTTCTTCTGCACGGATAATGTTTCCTTTCATCGGTACCGTAACTTCAATTTTCTGACGATTCTTCTCTGTGCTCAATGTAACATGAACTTCTGTTGAATCATTGAAATACCGCTCGAGTTTTCCAATCTTCTCCTCAACTGCTGCACGCAATCCTTCCGTTATGTCAATGTTTTTTCCACTTATTACTAAGTTCATACTAATCAGCTCCTTTGCCCATAAGTTTCAAGATGTCCATTGGCTCATCTCGTAATCATATTATACAACAAAAACCTCTGTTCGGCAACATAAAAATCCATAAATCAGATAAACATTTTAACCTTGTGCCATCAAGTTGTCATACAATTAATTAACTTGTCTTATAGTCAAAAAACATGCTACATAAGTCTACTTAAATTGTTGACAATGTTTATAACTTTGTTCACAACTAACAAATATCGCAATTTCGTTGTTTTAATTGTTGATAAATAACGCCTACACACATGACTACAATTGTCTGCGTACAGGCGTTCGTTTTCGAGTTGTATGACTTCTTAGATTTAACCAAGAACTCGTCTCGCACAATATGGTTTACGATAATACATATTACTTGTCTTAATTCCGGTACGTGGGTTACTTGCGTGTACAACCCTGCCGCCGCCGATGCAAAGTGCAACGTGGTTGACATGTCCACCACTTGCATAGAAAATCAAGTCACCGGCTCTTGCGCTGGATGGGCTGATTTTTTCTTACCTACTCCCGACTGTGCGCCGGAAGTACGTGGCAAACTGATACCGAATTTCTTAAATACTGACATGGTAAATCCGGAACAGTCCGTACCATGAGTCAAACTGGAACCACCGTAGACATATGGGTTTCCAACAAATTTCAAAGCGTAAAGCAATTGCAGAACCATCACCGCTTCCCAATGTGCTGCCGCCATCGGACGATGAGGAACCACCGCTTGCACCACCGGAACCATTGCTGGATCCACCGGAGCTGCTGTTTCCACCTGCGCCACCGGAACCGTTACTGGAGCCGCCGGAACTTCCTTTCGCACCACCGCCGCCATTACTGGAGGATGCACTGCTTGATTTATGACTTCCACCGCCACCATTCGAAGAACTCTTTCCTGAGCTTGATGACGATTTATGACTTGAGCTGCTTGAAGAACTGCTGCTTGACGAACTATTTCCTGAATTCGATGAAGACTTCGCCGGACGTTCACTTTCTGCCGCCGCTGCCTCTGCTGCCGCTTTTCTTCTCTCTTCTTCGCGTTCTTCCTCAATCGATACAGCCTTTTCAAACTGAACTGAGATTTTTACATAATCATCTCTGACATAACCGGTTGTATCGCCATCGACACGTACCTTTACCCAGCCGGATTCATGTTTAAGCACTTCATAACTTTCATCGCCGGCCAAAAGGTCAAGAATCTTACTCGATTCACTTTCTTTCTCGCGGACACGAAGCGTCTCCGTGGTAACTGTCGCCCACTTCGTACCAAACTGGTCTACCAGTTTTTCTGCACTGTAGCCGATTGCCAAATAATCTTTCATAATATAACCGGAAACCGAACCGGACTTAATGTATACCCAGTCACCTTCTGTCTTAGCAATCGTAGCCGCACTTCCACGGTACAATTTACCAACGATTTCCGCATCCGTATTTGGTTTCTTACGAATATTTACATAATCTGCCGCAATGGAAATACCAACATTGGCATATTCCGATTCCGGTTTTGGTGTCGCCGTCGCTGTCGCTTCTTTCGTCGGCTCCGGTGTTGCATTCGAGACAGCAGAACCACTTACTGCGCTTGTCCCATTATTGGTGTTACCCGGCATATCCTCAAACGCTACAATTGCTTCCGGATTTGACTGTGTTGCACCAACCTGAATCGTACAGTATTGGTCTAACATATAAGCCATACCGGCAAGTTCCGTCTCAGAACCCATCGTAGTTGAAGATGAAACCATATACTTGCCAAATATTCCAAAGGATAAAACAAGTCCTGCCCCCAACGCACATTTCACAAGCCTTGTGTGTTGCATACTTTTCTTCCCTCCATTGTCACTCATCTGCCGGCCTCAAACTCATCCGGCATTCTAAATGTTACAAATTTGTTAAATACTTGTTTCAGTATAACAACTCTGTCCGCATCTGTCAACCTTTGTAAACTCATTGTTTCTACTAATTTTTACCACAATTTTACCGAGAAAATTAATTTTACATTTATTCTACAGGATTCGACTATTTATTTCGCAACAATCGCCTCAATCTCAATCAGAACATCTTTTGGCAGTCTTGCCACTTCCACACAGGAACGTGCCGGGCAGTCACCGGTGAAAAAGCGCGAATAAATTTCATTTACCTTGGCAAAATCATTCATATCTTTAATGAAGACAACTGTTTTAATCGTGTCCTCAATTTTTGCACCGCTTGCTTCAATCAGCGCCTTCAGATTACCGATTGCCTGCTCCGCCTGCTTTTCAATACCGCCTTCAACCAATTCACCGGTCTCCGGAATAATCGGGATCACACCTGATGTAAATACAAGACCATTTACCTCTACTGCCTGAGAATAAGGACCAATTGCTGCCGGTGCCTTATCTGTTGAAATAATTTTCTTCATATAAAAACACAACCTTTCTATTCATTGTTTTCATAGCTGATATTACCACATTTTCAAAAAAAATTCACTAGTTTTTTTCGGGTAAGGGTAGTATAATGAAACTGTTTGAACGAAGGAGGAAATCGTATGTATTCCTATCATGATAGAGTATCTTACAGCAGAATTGATAAGGATGGACTGCTCGGTGTCTCCGACACTGTAAATGCAATGCAGGACTGCTGCCTGTTTCATAGCGAGGACGTTGGACATTCTGCCTTAGATTTATTAAAGAAAAACCGCGCTTGGTTAGTAAGCGCATGGCACGTTGTATTCAAACGCCGTCCGGTTATGGGCGAGCGTTTCACGGTGCATACATGGTCCGTATCAGTTTAAAGGCATTTTCGGATGTCGTAATTTTTTAATGGAAACGCCGGACAAAGAGGTTCTTGCCTACGCCGATTCAAGATGGTTTTATTTTGACCCGTCTACCGGTCAGCCAACAAAAATTGATGACAGTGAAAAGGCCGCCTATCCGACAGAACCTGCTTACGACATGGAATATTCTTCCAGAAAGGTAAAATGTCCGGAAAACTTGACACTTGTCGAAGAAGTCGATGTGTGCCAGAATTATCTTGACACAAACCACCATGTAAACAACGGACAGTATATTCGTCTGGCTGTGAATGTTCTGCCAATTGATTTTGAAGTTTCCGAATTCCGTGCCGAATTTCGTCTGGCTGCCAAAATGGGAGACACCATGTACATTCGCACAGCCAGTGAAAATGGCAAATTTTATGTAGTCTTTACGGACAAAGAGGAAAATCCTTATTTCCTCAGCGAATTTACCCCGACAAAGAATGGAGAATAATATGAACGAATCAAAAGTTCTTGGCAAATTTGCCAGATTGTATGTTTCAAAAATCACAAAATTCGGTGTGATGCTTCGCTCTTTTGAAGAAAAAAGATTTGGAAGTACTGCTCCCGAATAACCAGGTAAAAAAAAGGGACCGAAAAAGGCGATTTTTACGAGGTGTTTTTTTGTACAAAGATTCCGAGGACCGCTTAATTGCTACCACACAAAGACCGTATCTTTCACTCGGTGAAACTGCCGTTTTGGAAGTCAAAGACGTAACCGGCATTGGTGCTTTCTTAGACTGGGGATTTGTTAAAGATTTGCTGCTTCCTTTTAAGGAGCAGACAAAAAAAAAGTTCACCCAGGCGAACGCGTGTTAGTCGCTTTATACATCGACAAAAGCAGCCGTTTATGTGCAACTATGAAGGTGTATGACTATCTTTCCTGTGACAGCCCTTACCAGAAAGGGGATCACGTAGAAGGTTTGATTTATGAAATTTTGGATTCTTTTGGTGCATTTGTTGCTGTGGACAATCAGTATTCCGCTTTAATTCCACACAACGAAATGACAAGAGAACTTCACATCGGCGATGTCGTGAAGGCACGCATCAAAGAAGTTACCGAAGAAGGAAAATTGACCTTAAGTTTACAGGAAAAGACAAAAAGTGCAAATGGGCAAAGACGCTGAACTTATTTACGAGAGGTTACAAAAGAAGGCGGTTTCCTGCCATTCCACGATAAAACCTCTCCGGAGATTATCAAGCGTGAATTCAAAATCAGCAAAGCCGCCTTCAAACGAGCCATCGGTACCGGCTGTTAAAGGAAGGAAAAATCAAACTGACCGATAGCGGAATTGAACGTATTTAATTTTAATAAATTAGTTATCTAAAAAGCGCATACGGCTATCCGCGACGCTTTTTCTTGGTGCCGGCTGCGGTGCCGGTCTTTATCCTGTCCTGCCGCATGGCGGAATCCGGTCGCTAACTCTGCTTTACATTTATCACAGAAACGTCCGGTCTTAATTGTTACGCCACAGCTCTCGCAAGGAAGTCCGACCGGTGAATCATCCGAAAATACCAGTCTCTCCTCACGCACCCAGCGGTTAATCTGACGGACAGAAACATCCATTTCCTCCGACAATTCCTTTACATCTACATTGGGATGCTCTCTGACATATTTCTTTACTTCCATAAACTTGTCCTCTAATTTACGGGAGCACGCCGGACAGACTCGCTGCCCACGTATAAAATTAAATAATTTTCCACATTCTTTACAAGAAACAATTTCCATTGTAATTTCCTCCTCTAATAATCTCTACCAATGCAAAGGCAGGCAGAATATATTTCACTAACACCGGCTTTTTAATTCTCCGGCGCACGCTTTAACGTTGAACCGGTTGTATAAATATCATCAATTAATACAACCCGCTTACCATTTAACTTATAACCGGCACTCTCCGGAACATAGAAAGCACTTGACATATTCCGGTATCTCGCCTTATCATCCAGCTGCTTTTGCGGACTCGTATCGAGACTTCGGCACAAGACATCGGTTTCTACCGGAAGATGTAACCGCTTCCCGATTTCCTCCGCAAGAATCTCTGCCTGATTATAACCGCGAAACCACCTTCTGTGTCTGTGCAGCGGAACAGGAATCAGAAAATCCGGCTTCCATGCCAGCAGTTTTTCTTTGCGGAATCGAATAAATTCTTCCGCCGCGAAAAATGCTGCATTTTCATAACAGCCTTCGTATTTGAATGACGCCATTGCTTCCTTTGAGCGAATCCGTATAAACCCACAACGCTGTCCCTTGACGTAGAAAGTCATACTTTTCCCCGGCGTTTCTTTTTCACAGTCTACGCAGTACTCAGTCTCAATCTCCTCTAACGGCTTTCCGCACCGGGCACAGGCAGGTTCTGTTACACGCGCTTCAGACAATTTTCTTCGGCAAGTTAAACAAACCTTTTTCTCTGTCTTTTTCAATACTGTTCCACAAATCGGACAAGCCGGTGGAAATAAAAATCCAAATGGATTCAAAGGCACTGCTCCCCTTCTTCTATCATAGCAAATTTTTCCTCATTTTGCATCCTTTTTTTACTACTTTTCCAATGACTCCTGCTCCAATTCCTGCAGACGGCGGCACAGCGAAGAATAGCGCATCTGCTCGGATTTGTTTTGTATCATTTCACGCACAGTATCCTTGTTTCCGACAATCGTCACACACTTTTTGCCACGTGTAACCGCTGTATACAAAATGTTTCGATTCATTAACGGCCGTGGTCCCGATAAAATAGGCAACACAACTGCCGGATACTCGCTTCCCTGCGACTTATGTATGGTAATGGCATACGCCAGTTCCAGTTCATCCAGATTTCCCTGCGGATAAGTGACATATTTTTCATCATCAAAACGCACCGTCACCTCTTTATTGAATGTATCAATTTCGGTAATGATTCCGCAATCGCCATTAAACACGCCACTCCCCTCTTCAATCATCATATGATTGTACCCGCGGATTTCCCATTTAATCTGGTAATTGTTTTTCATCTGCATGACTTTGTCACCTTCACGGAACAAAACACCGTGAAGTTCCATTTGATTTTTCCCCGGTGCTTCCGGATTCAAATACCGCTGCAAAACTTCGTTACATCGGTGAACTCCCAGTTCTCCCTTTTTCATCGGGGTCAAGACCTGCACATCAAACGGCGTGCAATGCGTATATTTTGGCATCCGGTCTCGGACAAGCCAGAGCATCACTTCAAGCACACCATGGCTGTCATCCCGTTTTAAGCAAAAGAAATCTTTACTCTGATTATCCAGCGCAATCTCTTCTCCGCGATGGATGCGGTGGGCGTTTACAATAATATCACTTTCCGCTGCCTGACGGAAAATATGAGACAGCCTCACAACATTAAAGCAGTGAGAATTAATTACATCCCGCAGCACATTTCCCGGTCCGACACTCCGGAAGCTGGTTTACATCGCCCACCAAAATCAGGCGGGTTCCCACAGCAATCGCTTTCAACAAACTATGGAACAGGAAAATATCTACCATCGACATCTCATCAATAATTACGACGTCGGTTTCAAGCGGATTCCACTCATTTCTGCCAAATAAATCCGAGCGTTCCTCGCTCACATTTTCCTGTTCTGCCGCCGCTCCATTATACTCTAACAGACGGTGGATGGTCTGTGCCTCCTGACCGGTTGCCTCTGCCATTCGCTTAGCGGCACGTCCGGTTGGGCCGCAAGCAAAATCGACAACCCTTTTTCCATAAGACACGCAATCAACGTGTTAATCGTCGTTGTTTTACCGGTACCGGGTCCACCGGTAATTACTAAAAATCCACTGGTGAGAGCTTCTCTCACCGCGATTTTCTGCTGGTCATCGAGTACAATTTCCTGACTTTTTTCAACACGCGAGATTAGTTCATCCAAAGCCTTCGTCGGACGCTCCACCGGCACATTTAGGTCAAATAACATTCTGGCACAGTTCATTTCCGAATAATATAAGGACGGCAGGTAAACATCCCGCTCCTCAGTCACAATCACGGATTTATCATATACCAATTCTTCTAAAGAATCCATCAGCTGTTCCATCGACACACCAAGCTGATAAACCGCCTCCTGTAAAAGCAGTTTTTCCGGCATGTAGACATAGCCCTCTTTGGTTCCCGCATTTAACACATACAAAATACCTGCACGGATTCTCGGTGCAGAGTCCATCGCAAAGCCGCTTTTTCTTGCAATTTCATCCGCAATTCGGAATCCGACACCGCTGATATCTTCTGCCATCCGATACGGATTTTCACGGACAATTTCATAAAGTGCGCTGCCATAGGTCTGATAAATTTTTACGGCAAGCGCATTTGAAATGCCATACTCCTGTAAGAAAAGCATGGCTCCGCGCATTTCTCTTTTTCCTCAAACTGCTCGGAAATTGCACGTGCTTTCTTTTCCGTAATTCCTTTGACCTCCGCAAGCCGCTCCGGCTCTTTTCTATGATTTCAAAGGTTTTATCCCCGAATTTATCCACAATCCGCTTTTGCCAGTCCGCCACGCACACCGGCAATCGCACCGGACGAAAGATATCTGAGCATCGCCAGTTCATCATCCGGTTCCTGCACCTCACAGGACATCACCTTCAACTGCTCCTGATAAATCGGGTGCGTAACAAGTTCTCCCCTCACACATACATATTCTCCCTCGTTTAGAAATGGAACATTTCCGACGCAGGTTTCCTCCACATCTTCATCGGGATTTTCCAATTCAAATACCGTGTACCCATTTTCCACGTTGCGGTAGACGATGTGGTGACACATACCCTCTTCTTTCCTCCATGAGTGCCTCCTAAATATGTAAAAAGCCCTTGACTGTGTTTCTTTTTCGTCAAAGGCTTATTCTTTCTTTGATTTTCGCATTATACTTTGTTGTTCACCATTGATTCGTAAAGTTTGTCTGCGATGCCAAGTCCCTGACCACTGTTTACCATCTGGTCAGCGATGGCAGATAAATAATTGTCCTGAAACATATTAACGTAGTCATTGCTGTTATCCTCGTCATCATCCGAAAATACTTTTGCGGATTCTTCCATGGATTTAAACATCTGCTGCACCAGATACGATTCAAACTGTTTGCACGCATCTAACATTTCTTCATCCGTCTCGGCATCCTGAATCTGGCTTGTCATTTTCTGTGACACCGCATCGTTTGCCTCGGTCGAATAATTTGTAAAATTAGTATCACCAATGGAAGATACTGCCATATGTCTCACCTCGCTTTACTTATCATGAACGTAAATTATTTTGCCTGCTGAAGCATCTCATCCGATGCTGTGATTGCTTTTGAATTCATTTCATAAGCACGCTGGGCAATAATCATATTTACCATTTCATCGGCTGCCTGTACGTTTGAGCTCTCCAAGTAGCCGGATACAATTTTCGATTTTAATTCTGTTGCCGTATAAACCGTAGGCGCTCCTGACGCTTCCGAGTGCAGATAATTCGAGTTTGATGTTTTCTCAAGCCCACCGGCATTCGGAAAATATGCCAGCCCAATCTGAATTCCGATATTTTTTTCTGGTTGTTATTCGCATCCGGATAAGTCAAATTACCAAACTGGTCAACGCCAATTTTACTGGAACGGTATGTATTCGGAACAGTAATTGCATTTCCGTTTACATCGAGTACCGGATTTCCCTCACTGTCTGTTAGGGCAATGCTGTCGCCCTGAATGGACATATTAAAATGACCATTTCTCGTATAAGCAATACTTCCGTCTGCTAACTGTACACGGAAAAATCCTCGCCCTGAATGGCGTAATCAAATGCGCCATTTGAAGCATTTAAGGCTCCCTGTGTAAAATCAGAAGAAATTGAGCCAACACGGACACCAAGTCCAACCTGTGCTCCTACCGGCTTTGGTTCTCCGGTCGTTGTCGTTGACTTTGCCTGCAAATTCTGATAAATCAGTGATTTAAAAATTTGCTTTCTGAGTCTTGTATCCGGTTGTATTAATATTTGATAAATTGTTTGCAATCACGTCAAGATTGCTCTGCTCGCCAATCATTCCACTGGCTGCAGTCCATAAAGAACGCATCATCAGCTGCCACCTCCAAATAAACTATTACTTAAGTGCTCCTACCTGATTAACCGATTTGTCTAACATCGAATCGTATGAGTGAATCACTTTCTGACTTGCTTCATAAGCACGGGTTATAGTAATCATATCGACCATTTCGCGCACAACATTAACATTTGACTGTTCGGTATAACCTTGCAAAATTTCTCCTTCTGCATCTTTTGGTCGTGGCTCCGTCCACTGGTTCATACATAGTATCTCCGTATTTTTTCAAATAATCGTAGTCCTCAAAATCAACAATATTAAGAGTATCTACAAGTTCGCCGTCTGCCGTAATCTGTCCGGTCGCCGAAATTGATACGTTTTTCGACGAAGGGTCGATGGTAATATTTCCATTTTGTCCCTGAACGGCATTTCCATCAGCATCTACCAGTCAGGCCGTCTTTCGTCAGATGAAACCTTCCGTCTCTTGTGTAACGCGTATGAACCTCTCCTGCCTTGTCCGTTACACTCACTGTAAAGCATCCACTGCCACTCAATGCCAAATCATATGTACCACCGGTCTGTCTGACCGAACCCTGCGAATAATCGGTATAAGTTTTCTCCGATTTTTACGCCAAGGCTTAAACTTCCAATACACTCATTGTGATATGCCTGTGAGCCGTCTCGAATCTTAATTCCAAGCACCTGGTCAAATGCCTGACTGGCAACTTTTTCATCTTTATAGCCAACCGTATTTGAGTTCGCCATATTATTGGAAATAACATCCAGTCTTTTCTGTTCATTTGCCATACCGGTCCACGCTGTATAAAGACCTCGGAACATATCATACCTCCTGTTCTTTTTGTGACCTATAACCGGAAAACTTAATTAGCATCCCCTATAGTCACTTCTCCACTTAAAAATTCCACATAACGACCGGTACCAATTGCAACTGCTGTCATCGGATCTTCTGCCGTCATCGTTGTAATTCCTGTTTTGGATTCAATCAATTCTTCTAATCCATACAACAAACTTCCGCCACCAGTTAGTACGATTCCGCGGTCTGCGATATCGGCTGCCAATTCCGGCGGTGTTTTTCCAGTACACTATGTACTGCTTCTACAATCTGTGAAGTTGTATCTTTTAATGCTTCTTCTGTTTCCTCAGAAGTAACGGTAATGGTCTTTGGCAGACCGGTCACCAAGTTACGTCCGCGGACATCTACTGTCACACTTTCCGGCCGCGGATAAGCAGAACCAATGCGAATCTTTATATCCTCAGCGGTTCTCTCACCAATCAGCAGGTTGTGTTTCTTTCTCATATAACGGACAATCGCATCATCGAAATCATCTCCGGCAATCTTAATCGAAGCACTGACAACAGTACCTCCCAAACTGATTACCGCAATATCCGATGTACCACCACCGATATCTACAATCATATTGCCACAAGGACGAGCAATATCAATACCGGCTCCAATTGCAGCTGCAATCGGCTCCTCAATGATCTTTACATCGCGTGCACCTGCCTGAAAAGCAGCATCTTCTACAGCTTTTCTCTCAACCTCTGTTACCTGGCTTGGCACACAGATACTAATAAGCGGTTTACGAAATCTCTGTTTACCAACCGCTTTCTGAATGAAATATTTTAACATCTTCTCCGTTACGGTGTAATCAGAAATAACACCCTGACGAAGAGGACGAACTGCTAATGTTTCCCGGCGTACGTCCTAACATCAGACGCGCCTCTTCTCCAATTGCTTTAATCCGGTTTGTGTCACGGTCAAAGCAACAACACTAGGCTCTTTTAATACAACGCCTTTTCCTTTTACATATACCAATATGCTGGCGGTACCCAAATCAATTCCAATATCAAAAGCCACTTTACTAATCTCCTTTCACTATCTCCTGTATACCTGTATAGCATTCCCATTATCCATACATATTATAAACGTATTTCCAAATATTTCAAAGTTTTTTTGCAAAATTTCCAACTTTTGAAACGACGAAGGCTATGCTGTCCTAATTTCCCTCATCATAGGCTTCTGCTGCCTTGAGCATAATCGCACATTCCACACGTTTGCGCTGCAATTCACAGCCGGTTTCATACGGTTTGTTAATGTCACCGTGGCAGTGATAAGCATTTGCTGCGCAGCCACCGCTGCAGTAGAATTTGGCAAAGCAGTTCCTACACTCCTCTTTTGCATATACATTACACAATTTAAATGTATCGCGCATATCCGTATTTACAACACCGTCATCTACATTTCCCAAGCAAAATTGTTCTTCACCCACGAACTGATGACAAGGATACAAATCGCCCCACGGTGTAACCGCTAAATATTCTGTTCCGGAACCACATCCGGACAAACGTTTGTAAACACATGGACCGCCGCTTAAGTCAATCATGTAATGGAAGAAATTAAATCCTTTTCCCTGCTTTTTGCGGGCAAGCATCTCTTTTGCAAGAATGTCATAGCCCTCACAGATTTGAGGAATATCTTCCGGCGGATGGCATACGGTTCATTCGGGTCTGCTACAACCGGCTCAACCGAAATCTGTTCAAAGCCTTCATCTGCCAAATGCAGCACATCTTCAACAAAATCCAGATTATTATGGGTAAATGTTCCACGCACATAATATTTCTGCTGGTTTCTCGATTCTGCTACTTTTTTGAATTTATCAATAATAAAGTCATAACTTCCGGTTCCGTTTTTGAACGGACGCATGTGGTTATGCACTTCTTTACGCCCATCAATACTTAAGACGATGTTGTCCATTTCCTGATTTGCAAATTCAATGATGTCATCGTTTAACAAAACACCGTTTGTCGTTAAGGTGAAACGGAAATGCTTGTCTTTTTCTTTTTCAATTTCTCTGCCGTAAGCTACTAATTTTTTACAACATCAAAGTTAAGAAGTGGCTCTCCGCCAAAGAAATCCACTTCAAGATTTCTTCTGCTGCCGGAATTGGCTACCAAAAAATCCAATGCTTTTTTTCCTACTTCATAACTCATAAGAGAGCGGTCGCCCTGATATTCTCCTTCACCGGCAAAACAGTAACGGCATGCCAAGTTGCAGTCATGGGCAATATGCAGGCAGAGTGCTTTTACTACCGTCTGTCTCTTTTTGAAATCAATGACGCCTTCTTTGTAAACATCTTTTGTGAAAAGTGTTCCGTTCTCTTCTAATTCCTGTAAGTCGGAAAAGACGTCTTTTAAATCCTCTTTCGTAACTTCTTCTTTATAATCATTCTTCAAAATAACGTCGGCAATACGTGAAAATTCGGCTTCTCCATAGCGATCTGCATTTTCTTCATCCATCAGAGAAAGCACGTCATAAACAACGTCATCCACAACATGAATGGAACCGCTGTTTACATCTAACACAATATTATATCCATTATTCTTATACTGATGTATCATCCTTGACCTCTCATTCTATAACGGTAACGCTATAACGTGCAATGAGGACTAGACCGAAGTCTCCTTCGATCAGCCCTCCATTGCTCATAATCACCGTTTATTCAAACAGTTTCCTTGCTTATTTGTTTTCGCAGCTCTGGTTTCCTACTGTACAGGATGTTTTACAAGCTGACTGGCAGGATGTCTGACATTCTCCGCATCCACCTTTTTTCAATGTTTCTTTTAAATTCTTTGTTGTCAAAGTTTTAATTCTTTTCATGATTGCCTCCATTTAAATCCATCGTTTCGTTTTCGTAACTCTTATTGTAGCATAGGTTCTTGTGTTGTGCAAGTAGGAATAATTGTTGGTTTGCGACAATTGTTCGCTAGCACTTTTTGTTTTCCGTAATTCCGTAGAAAAAATTTTGCGTCTCGTGGGCGTTCCCACTAATTGAGTGCGTAGCGGTATGGGCACTGAAACTACCAGTGGTCTCCGCTCCGCTTCGGTCGTTGCATAACAGAAGTCCACCGGACTTCTTGCAACACATACCGACGCACTCAAAACCCACTCGTCACAAAGGTTTCTACGGAATTACTGGAACCAAGGGAACTGACAGCGAACATTTATTGCAAACCAACAATTATTCCGCTCTGCCTGCTCCGGAAGTTTCGTTCTTTGACTGTGTGAGTGACGGAAAAAGCTTCTCAAACAACGCTTTTTCCGGTATTTGTGGTAAAGAGTTGCATTTTTTGCTTGATTTAACGTTATCGAATGAAAAACTACGCTACACATGCAACTCTTTTTGTCAGATTTTACGCAAAGCGTTGCTTTTGGAAGAAATAGCGAGGATTTTTCTCCAAAACATGCAACTCTTTTTTCACTTTCAAGCCGATTTACGTTGCATTGAGACCAAGCAACACTTTAGTTCTACAAGATTTACTTTCTGCCTGCCTGTGTCATGCCTCCTAACATGCCACCGAATGCGCAGAGAAATAATGCAGGGAAAACGCCTGGGATTCTTGTGAATGCTTCCCGGTTCAGTATCATGGAAACGGCAACTAAAATGACATAGTACAAGATTCCTGCTAAGAGCCCCCACAAATATTTTTTTTCCTTCCTGCTTTCCGCTCACTACCATGCCGCCAAGGAAACAGGAAAACACATACGAGAAAAATAATGCCACCCGCAGCACGCCTTCCGGCAGTTCAAACTGAAACAATAAAAATGCCAGAATCAGCAGGCAGATACCAGATATCAGATAGGAAAAAACAACACCTTTTGTCAATGTCAACACACTCGATTTTTTCATAACCCCTCCGTTCCCGGCGAACCTCCGCCGGCATTACCGTGTACTCTCTTTTCTTACAATATGATACTTTTCAAAAAAATAGAACTGTGGTACACTGGACTTTGAAACCCGCCCGAACATGAGGAAGGAGCGATTTGCTGTGCAAATCTGCGGATTCCGAATGTTTGACCAAATTGCGGGAGCAACTTGCTGCGAAGCAATTTGTTGACATCCATGTATGTCTTGAAAGGCGTTCCTTATGCGTCCACGCAGGAAAGGGCTGTCTTTCAAAAACATACATGAACACTACATCAGGAGGCAATTATGAAATATATTGATTTACATGTTCACTCACTTTTTTCAGACGGCACCTGCACTCCGGAGGAGCTGGTAGACAAAGCATCTGCGCAGGGACTGGTTGCTTTTGCCTTAACCGACCACGATACAGTTGGCGGCGTTGACCGGGCATTAGCGGCTGCAAAAGATAAGCATCTGCAGGTTATCCCGGGCGTCGAATTATCTTGTGAGTATCAGATTACACCGACACGTTCCAAAGAAATTCATATTCTTGGCTACAATATTGACTGGAAGCAAAAAGAACTTCTTGATACATTAGAAGCTGTCGCAAAAGAGCGTGACGACCGCAATAAGAAAATGTGTGAAAATCTGCAAAAGCCGGGTATCCGATTGATTATGATTCCTTAATCGAGCGATTTGGAAACACAATACTCACCGTGCACATTTTGCCCGCTTTTTATTGGAAAAGGAGCAATTCCAAGCATTGACTCAGCATTTAAAAAGATTCTTGCAGCCGATGGTCCTTATTTTGTAAAACGGCACTATCTGACACCCAAAAAGGGAATTGAATTAATTAAAAATGCAGGAGGACTTCCAGTTCTTGCTCATGGCCGGTTATATAAAATGTCCGTGACCGAACTTCATCATTTACTGGATGAGTTATGCGGCTACGGTCTTCGCGGAATCGAGGCAATGTATTCGAGAAACCGCGGAAACGACGAAGCTTTTTGTGCGGAAATTGGCAAACGACTATGGTCTTTTCATCACCGGCGGCACCGATTACCATGGTGCAAACAAACCGGATTTGGACATCGGAACCGGCGAAGGAAATTTACGGGTGCCGGTTATGCTCCTCGAAAATTTGAAATAAGTTCTTCTGCTGCGGTAGCCGTAATATCTTTTGTCCGACAATGGCAGAGATAACGGCTGCACCGTCCACACCGGTTTCACGCAAAAAGAGCAATATTATCTTCATTTACCCCGCCAATGGCAACAATTGGTATTGGTACGGACTCTTTAATTTCTTTTTTAATTCTTCCAATGTAATATGACGGGTATCCGCTTTTGTGGTCGTGCCAAACACATCCCCAACGCCAAGATAATCGGCACCTTCACGCCATGCTTTTTGCGCAAGTTCCACGGTATTGGCTGTCGCCCCTACAATTTTATCAGCACCTAAGAGATTTCTGGCTGCATCAAGCGGCAGATCACTTTGTCCCAAATGAACGCCATCCGCGCCTACTGCCAAAGCAATATCTATGCGGTCATTAATCAAAAGCGGCACTTCATACGCATCGGTAATCGTCTTTGGTACCTTTGCCATCTCATAAAATTCTCTCGAAGAACACTCCTTTTCCCTCAGCTGGACAACACTCACGCCGCCCTTAATTGCCAGTTCCACTGATTCCTCGATGGTCTCCGTTGTCATAATATTTCGGTCAGTGCATAAATACAACGTATAATCAATATCCGGTTTCATGTTACATTCCTCCTAAAATTCGTTCCACTTCAACTGCATACTCCGGTTTCTTACTGCGGATTTTATCAATTTCATCCAGACACTGTTCCATAATGCCGGTGTTATAATCCATCTGTTCACGCAGTTTCTGTCTGCGCACATTCAAATCATGCCTTACCTCAACCATTTCCTTTGGCTCGACTAACGCTTCCACCTGACCTAACCAGATATCACAGTCCTTAACCTCTAACTTGCGAAGTTCCTGCAAAACCACCTGATTCGCCTCATGAATCCGGATACTGCTCTCACGCTGTCTTTCCCATTCTCTCTTGGCACGGACATACTGCGTGCGGACAAAAAAGAAAGCTCAGCCGCGTTGCGCACCTGATATTTATGATACATATAATCCAGTGTGCGGACATTATTTACATATTTAATTTTGACACGGTTCAAAAAAAATGGCACGGTTGCCTTTCTTCTCCGTAATCACCATATCAATCCGGTTTTTCTGGCTTCATTCAAAATAATAGCCGCAAATACAAACGTCACAAAAACCGTCACGACAAACGCAACATTAATATTCACCTTAAAGCATGCCATCAAAACCGCAAGCATTGCAAAGGTTGCTATCAAAAGTGCTGTCAGGCATTTTCCAAGTACCTTTAACATCCCCTGCCTGTGAATGATATCCTGTTTATCCGCAAGCAAAAGATTTTTCTCACCGGAAAGCTGACGCAAATCCTGTTTGATTTTCATCTGGTATTCTTCGTATTCCGTTAATTTTTTAATATCATCTTCCACCACGTCCTCATAATTATCCATGGCACGGCGCTGGGCTTCCGTAAATTTGTATTCCTGCTTCTGGCTCTTTTTGCGCTCTTTCGTCAACTCTACAATCTGCTTTGCCGCAGCCAGAAGTTTTTCCTGCTCCTCTTTTTGGTGCGCGGTCAATAAGCTGAATGTCCTTTAAATACGATGTTACCTGTCCATATTCAAACTTAATATCTTCACACTGCTTTTTGGCCTCTTTAATGTTCTCGCAGAGGTGCTCCAAATAAGCAATGCGCTCCTTGTCATTGCGCAAATCCACTTTTTCTTTTTCAACACGAACCATTTCCTGTTCCAGTTCATTTAACAGTTCCTTCGTATCCTTTTTCTCCTTCACCATGTCACCTCCTGCCTAGTAAGCAAATGCCCTTCGCAGCTGCTCTTTTGTAATCATCCATCATCGATTCCGTTTCTTCCGGCACATAAAAACCGGCAAGCACTTCCTGATACTTTAACCGTATCTGCTCAATTTCCGACGGTTTTAAGCCAAACGACAAACTCTTCCTCAAACGTTTTATCTTTTTCTTCCATCAGCAAAATCCACAAATAATGCTGCAACGATTCTCTTTTATTGTTCCGAATATAGGCTTCGCGGAAATCCTCCCCCGCCTCCAAAAACGAAGACGTGTAAAATGAGCAATTCCCTCATTATGTAAAATATCTCCATACTCTTCCGGTGTAAACGAAATCGCATCCGGTCCCTGCAAAGTTTCCGGTAAGCCATCACTGCCTTTCCGTAATGTCCGGTGCGCACATAATTGTCCGCCTTAATCTTCTTTTTTTCTGATAAGACGGCAAATGGTCAATCTCATCTAATACCTTAACAATCCCGCGGATTTCTTCTTCGTTGTAGTAATCACAGCCGCAAAGTGTCGTAACAACCAAATCTTTCAGCCCATGCTCTCCCACAATCATTGCCTCTAATTTCTCTGCTAACTCTTTTAATCCCAGTTCTTCCTTCATCCATTTTGCTAGAGAGATCTGAAAAAATTCCTCGTTTATGCCGTAAATATTGTGGTAAATGACATAGCACAATTCTTCGATGGAATAAATATTTTGCCCTAAATACGATAATTCATATGGCTTTTTGGCTATTTTCCTTTGGCAAGAATCATTTTTTCCTCTCCTTTCTCTTTTACAGTTCTACCTGTTTTTCCCAAACCGGTTTGACGTTGGAAACAGCTCTCCGAATCCTTCATCCTTTATTGTCACAATGCATTGGCTCGGTGACTCAAAACGAATGCGTAACATCAGCCGGCAGTGCCTGTCAAGCCGTCCGGTAAGTGGGTCAAGTTCTATCATAAACTGCTTTTCTTTTTGGGTTAATACATTTTTGTCTGCAAAGCAAGCTCGGTCTCACCCGAAGGAATCAGTTCCAATTCTTCATCGACTAAATACCAGGGAACTCCTGCCTCTACAAGAACTACCTTCTGCTGCTTAGCCTCCGCATGTAAGTTCACCGCAACCTGCGAAGTCACCATCTGCTCATCTAACAGAAGATAATCTCCTAACCGCTTTTTCTTCTGCCATCTCACGCGTCATCAGACAGGCACCGCTCACATACAGATTTCTTCCTTTGAAAAGCCTTCTGCCCACACACAATTTACGGAACAGCGAATCTGCCCATCCGCCTTCAAAGCCCTCTCCCGGCCATGTAAAGCGTTGACAAAAGTTTTTTGTGAATCGCACCATACACAACATTTTCAAAAACGGCCGCCTTGTGCTCTTTTATTTTCCTCCGGTAGAGAAACCGCCCCCGAATAATCGCGTTCGGAAACACCAACCAAAATCGGACTTTTGCTTCTATCTACCTGCATCTGATAATATGTCAGCGTATTTCCCTCATAATCAAATAAGCCGACATCATTCATCCACAGTTCTTTCTTTTGGTTTAGCACATAATACGGAAATGCCTGCTTATGGCTAATCACCATCGCACGCTCCCTGCCAATTCCAAGTTGTTCAAGTGCCGCATAAATGAGTTCCATATATTCTCTATCCGCATCCTTTACCGTAACAACGAGCTGCTTAATCGTTTCGCCAGGATAATCTTTTCTCGTAAGGGAAAGTGTTTTCCGAAAAAAAAAGTAAGACAGCATATTCAGAGGTTTTGAAATTTTGCCGTCAACAACCACATCTTCCTGTCTGCGAATCCGCACAAAATCCCGCAAAGGCTTTTCGCCCGAAAGTGCAATCTCGGTCGGAATCAGCCCTTCCGGATTTTCTTCCGTTTGTCCGATAAGCACCGGTATATTCTTTTCTCTGTCATAGACAGCCATCTGTGATTTTTTTTCTTCGCCCAGGTCAAACCCAAGCAGCAGTGTTCGTTCACTCATGTGCTCTCTCCGTTTTCCTTCCCTTTTCTTTACTGAAGCGTAAATAATTTCTTAGCCGCAAAGCGGTCTTTTTCATAACGTCTGCGCAGACTGCCATACAACTCCATATCACCTGTATTCTTTGCTGCAATCATATCGTTAAGCATATGGAAAAATCCCAACGCGCCTTTCGCCTGCTCTGTGCGGCGGGCGCACATCACTTCCGTTCTCTCTCCCGTTGTCTGCTCCTCAATGTAACAATATTTTTCTTCGCCGTCAAACAACAGCATTTCATACACATAAACACCCGAAAAACCTGCCGCATCGGCATTGTTTTTTCACTTTGCCGTCACGGTCTGTCTCACAAAGGAGAATTTCTCCCGGTGCGCCGCTATAATACTGGATAATCACGGTATTTTCAATTTCAAACGGAACATTCACCTTGCCAATATAATCTTTCATAAAGGCGAAAACAGTTCCCTCGCTCGCAAATTTTTCCAGATTCATTTCCACAAATTCTTTTTGCTTGCTGGCAAAATGCTCCTCTAACCGGTAATGGCGCAAAGCAGCCAAAACCATAACCGCATCTTTTTTCATACATCGCTTCTTTTTCAATTTTAACAAACATTGGTTCCGACAACTCCTGCCGCTCCACGACATAATCATAAGCGAGCTGCGACAAAAACGCCTTCACTAACATCCGGTTTTCACCCGATTCCATATATTCCAGATAAATCGGCTCATACGGCTCCTGACTGGCACCAACAAACAAAACCTGTGCCAAAAGACGCTCCGTAATATCTTCATCCGCCCCGACTTCCGGCATTTTCCGGCACTTTTCGTAAAGAGAAGTAAAAAGTAATTAAATCTCCGGTATAATAGCGGCGCAGATATTTCATTGCATCCTTTCCGGCACAGCCCTGATGATACAAGTAAAGCGCCCATTTCACGAGCATTGGCTCTGACTCGTCCTTATGTTCCTTCACAAGCGCCTCTACGAGCGTGGAAAATGCATCCTTATCACATTCCGGCACACCATAGCGCAGCAACATAACCTGTGCTTTTTCGTATTTTCCTGTGCAATGCAGTCCGCCGCCACATCCGCAATCCGTTCCCTCTTAATGTAATCGGATTAAACTGCTCAATCAGCGAAAACAATGGCTCTGCCATGCCCTCGCGGTGATAATAATCATATAAACAAAGCAAAATTTTCTCCCGCATTTTCCGCCGTAAACAATCCATTTGCAGTGCATTCTGTAACACCACCGCCTGCATATCCGTCATTTTTGCAGAACGCTCTGCCTTATATGCCAAGTGCGTAATCAACTTCGGATTTCTTGCACCCAGTTCATAGCACACCGGCGCTAACTTTTCCATCGAAAGCATTTTTTTCATCCGGTAATCAACCGTACCCGAATAATAAAGCCCTCTCTCATCCACGAAAAACAGCTGTGTGTTCGGAGTATAAAGCGAAACTACCGCTTGTCCATTTTCAAAGGAATAATAGGTCTGCTCCTTCGTCTCACGGTGCACAACCGCCACACCGTCCATCCGGTCATTGCCGCAGGTAATCCGATGTGAAAACATCACTTCAGAAAGGTCATCCGCCATTTCCTTTGTCAGCGTTTCTTCTGTTACACACGCTTCATAGAGCAACGCCAAATCCTCTGTAATCCGGTGGTGTGCAAGATTTCTCTCTACAAATTTATGAATCTGCTCACCATAAGCCTCTAAAAATTCCGGTCTCTCACCGGCATGTTTTACCAGATAAGCGTACAGAAACGCTTTGCATCTGTCATTCAAATGGTTCTCATATTGAAAAATACGATAAGACCGCATCCGGAAGCGTCCGAACTTTCTCCGTATCTATCGTATACATATAATATTCATACAAATCCGTCAGCCGCAAATGCTTGTTGACACCTTTTTCAAACCACGAGAAATATTTTGCATCGCGGATTTCATTTCGGATGAGCATTCCACAGATGCCATGGAGCGTATCGGTCATGACAAAGAACTCATACAGTTTTTTGTAAAATGGAAAACACTCTGGCATCAAAGTGTGGCAGGCGTTCTCCAAGAAAAACTAACGGCAAGAGATACTTCTTTCGTAGTTAAATCACGTTTTAACCCATAGTTTACTGCGTTAATTGTCACGTCATCCAGACTGGAAATCAGGGTGGCATCCTCGCGGTAAGCAAGCATCATCGCCGAATATAAAGCGGGCTGTTGCTGCCACTCTCCAACTGCGTGCGCAAATCTTTCTCTAACAAATGCCCAAAGCGGTAACGCTCGTCCACCTGCGTTAAAAAGGTAAGTCAGTAAATCACTCTGATATCCGTTTTCCGCATACGAAGAAATCAGATTTGCCAGTCCGATGCGGTCCTCTTTGCGCTCAGAATCCATAATTTTAATAAATTGAATCAGAATATAATTTTCTACCTCTTCCAATGATTTCCCTAGCGGCGGCATTTTTTAAATTTTCCGTCTCCTGGAAAAAGGAGAGGATATTTTCCTTCTCGCGCAGAATCACGGCAATATATCCGCGCACCGCCTGCTCATATTTGCCACTGATTTTTTCGAGAATTTCGCGGTTCTTTTTGAGAAACTTTCCGAATGCTCTCTCGTAACCCGCTTCTCCTGATATGATAAAAACATACGGATTGCCATGGCAATCGCTTTTTTCTGGCTCTTTGAATCTTTCGCTCTTTTTCGCCGATTCGGTTGTGAGCTATAATATGTATCACTTTTTTCTCGTACGGCGTCTGCAAAATCAAATCACCGTGGCGTCTGCCGGCCGGTACTTTATCTGCACAAATCGTAAATTCCAAAACATCTCGCCTATCCACAAATTCATCCGTCCACAGAACATGCGTCTGCACTTCAATAAAATCTGCCGTTGTGCGGACATGAATCCCCGCATGTCCCCATGTATTCACGCGAATCGTAATTGCATCGGCTTTGTCTGTTCCATCTAATTCATATATCAGTTCTCTGCCGGATGGATGCTCTGTTTCAAAGCGGATGGCTTTCTTTTCTTCATCGCCACCAGAAATTCTTCCAGACTTTGAAGTTTTGTATTTTTCTTTAACAGACAGTCGTATAAAATGCGCCCGCTCTCATCCCGATATAAAAAGGCATCCCGAAACTCCGGTGCCAAAAATAAATCAACGCCATGTTCCGGATTTTTCTCAATCCGCTTCTTTAAGGTCGGATAATCCCGAATCTCTCCTTCTTCATCCCGAAGCACAGGAGACACAATTGTAATCTCATACGGCAGCTTTTCTTCGCCGCAGTCAGTAATTAAATCTAGGTTTCCCTTTAGTTTTTCCCCGGATTTAATTCGCCGGCATCCACATCAACCGTCAGTTCATTCTTTGTCCCATCAAAAAAGGCAGGAAATCAATGCACATCTCCTCGACAGTGCCAAATCCTTTCACTCTTGTGCCGAAAGAATTTTCCAAAAGGAAGCTTGCCGTCCCATGCGTTCCCGCTGTTACCTCAAACACCAATTTTTCAATTGATATACAAAGTTTTGGCGTTTCATATATGAAATTTCCTTTTGCCAATGACAAAATCTTTTCTCTCATTGATAACCTCCTAACCTCAATTCTATAGTATACCATTTTTTATGCATTCTGTGAATACTAAGAATCAATCTATTTTTGTATTGCTAAGTTCACGCAGTATGTCTATAATAAGGAGAGGGACGAAAGAGAGGAGTGACTCAAATGGCACTAAAACCAAAAGAACATTTTCACGGAAGCGATTTAGAGAAAATCGAAGCCGTCTATGGAATAAAAAAAGAAGACATTATAAGTTTTTCTGCGAATGTAAATCCACTTGGTGTTTCGTTTCGGTTAAAAGAAACTTTAACGAATCACATCGACGCTATCACGACCTATCCAGACCGTGAATACACATCTCTGCGCAAATGCATTGCAGACTATGTACACACAAACTATGAAAATATTGTTGTCGGGAATGGCTCTACTGAATTAATTTCGCTCTTTATCCAGATTACACACCCGATGAAGGCACTGATTGTCGCCCGACCTATTCCGAATACGAGCGGGAAGTCGCAATGGGCGGCGGACGCTCCCATTACTTCAGCCTCACGGAAGCCAGCGAATTTGAACTGGACACAAAAGCACTCACCGAGGAACTTTCCGCCAATGTCGATTTGCTGATTTTGTGTAATCCAAACAACCCAACGTCATCTGTCATCAAACGCCAGCAGATGCGTGAAATTCTGGATTACTGCAAACGCAAATCTATCACCGTGCTTGTCGATGAAACTTATGTGGAATTTGCCGAGGAGCCGGAAGAAGTAACCGCGATTCCACTTACCGAATACTACAACAACATTGTCATTTTGCGCGGTATTTCAAAATTCTTTGCAGCACCGGGACTCAGACTTGGCTATGCCATTTGCGGAAACCGTGATTTGCTCAATGAAATCAATCAGAAAAAGAATCCTTGGACGATTAACTCATTGGCTGCAATCGCCGGAGAAATCATGTTTCAGGATGAGGATTATATCAAAAAACGAGAGAGTTAATCTCTTCGGAACGAGCACGAATCTGTGCACGCCTTGATGAGAGTCCGAACTTTAAGGTTTATCATGCACACGCTAATTTTGTACTCGTAAAAATTACGACCGATAAATTTACTTCGGAGGACGCATTTGACGCCTGCATACGCAAAAATCTGATGATACGAGACTGCTCTACATTTCCGTTTCTGAATAATAAATATATCAGACTCTGCTTTATGATGCCGGAGCAGAATGATGCGTTGCTGGAGGTTTTGCTGAATCTGTAGTAAGATTGGCTTTGTTTTAGGTTCCGCAATTTATTTAATTCCTATGCGCTTCGTGTGCCGCTCCCGCTTAACAAATACGAAAATATCGATAGACAAAAGACGTCTATCTCATATTTTCGTATTTGTAGCACACTCACCACATAGGAATTAAATGAATTGCCGGAATCTAAAAAATCCAAGTAACTACCGTTTCATGCATTTGCTGCTAATCTTTTGGATTCCCGCAAAGCAGAAGAAACCCTTTGTGACTCGTGGGTTTTGAGTACGTCGGTATGTGTTGCAAGAAGTCCAGTGGACTTCTGTTCTGCAACGACCGAAGCGGAGCGTAGACCACTGGTGTTTTCAGTGCCCATACCGCTACGTACTCAACGAGCGAAAGCGCCCACGAGACGCAAAGAGTTTCTTCTAATTTGCGGAACCAAAAATTGGAGCAAATTTTTATCGATGAATAATCTCATGTCTTCCCGGTCCATTGGAAACCAATTTAACCGGAACACCTAATTTTTTCAATAAACTCGATGTACTTACGGCAGTTTTCCGGAAGTTTATCGTATTCCGTAATGCCACGGATATCTGTCTTCCAGCCCGGAAGCACTTCATATACCGGTTTTGCCTTTTTCAAAGAAGCTGTTGTTGGGAAATCTTTTGTTACTTTGCCATCGATTTCATAGCCAACACATACCGGAAGTTCATCCAGATAACCAAGTACGTCAAGCACGGTAAGTGCAACCTCTGTCGCACCCTGAATCCGGCATCCGTAACGGCTTGCTACCGCATCAAACCATCCCATACGTCTTGGGCGCCTGTCGTAGCACCGTACTCACCGCCGTCACCACCGCGGCGTCTTAATTCATCTGCCTCTTCTCCAAAAATTTCACTAACAAATTCACCGGCTCCAACAGCACTTGAGTATGCCTTAACAACCGTAACAATTCTCTTAATCTCATATGGTGGAAGTCCTGCTCCCACTGCACCATAGCCTGCGAGTGTAGAAGAAGATGTAACCATCGGGTAAATACCATGGTCAGGGTCTTTCAGGGAACCAAGCTGTCCTTCTAACAAAATTCTCTTGCCCTGCTCTCTTGCCTCATAAAGGAACGCAGACACATCACATACATATGGCTCAACCATCTTGCGGTACTCGCGCAGCGTATCCATCAACTCGTCAACATTCAATGTCGGTTTGTGATACAAATGTTCCAAAATAACATTTTTCTGAACACAAATGCGCTCTAACTTCTCACGGAGAAGTTCTTCATCAAAAAGCTCGGAAACCTGAATTCCGACTTTTTGCATATTTATCAGAATAGAATGGCGCAATACCGGATTTTGTCGAACCAAATGATTTTCCAGCCAGACGCTCTTCCTCATACTGGTCAAACAAAATATGATATGGCATCACAATCTGAGCGCGGTCCGAAACTTTAATCTTCGGCATCGGTACACCACGGTCCACAATTCCCTGAATTTCCTTAAATAAATCCGGAATATTCAGCGCAACACCATTTCCGATAACACTTGTCGTATGGTTATAAAAAACGCCGGACGGCAGAATATGAAGGGCAAATTTACCATAATCATTTACGATGGTATGACCTGCATTACTACCTCCTTGAAAGCGTACGATAATATCGGACTCTTCACCGAGCATATCCGTAATCTTTCCTTTTCCTTCGTCTCCCCAGTTTGCTCCTACAACGGCTGTTACCATAGCCATTCCTCCTTAATGTCCCGCTTTCGCGGCACCGATTATTTGCATCAAAAAGCACATGCGTTAATATTATACATGAAAACACGCCGCACTTCAACTTCTTTCGCAAAATTGTTTGTGTCAAGTGTTCGTTGGCACTTTTTTTGTTTTCCGTAATTCCGTAGAAAAACTTTGCGTCTCGTGGGCGCTCTCGCTCGTTGAGTGCGTAGCGGTATGGGCACTGAAACTACCAGTGCCACATACCGACATACTCAAAACCCACTCGTCACAAAGTTTTTCTACGGAATTACTGGAATCCAAAGGAACCGGCAGCGAACTTGACACAAACCCGTCATTCCAAACTCAGTTTTTCTCTATCTTATAAACGCATTCCGAAATGCCTTTCTGGATGCGGTTGCTGCTGCATCTATTAACGGCACATGACCTCTCATTAATTCTACATATCGATTTCCTTTCCCATCTTTTTTTCGATGTTTTTGCGGCACTTAATGTTTCCATGATTTCATTCATGCGTGCATTAAAATTAATCCATCTGTATATTTCTCAATGGTACGGCAAAGTTCTTTATTCTCTTTGCAGCACAATACTTTTGCCATGTTACTGGCTCCCTTGACTGACCATCTCATCCGGCGGTGCTTCATCCGCATGGTAATTACGGTACAGTTTTGGGATTCCTGCACTCCCATGTTTTTGTATACAATTCCTTCTCTTGGTTCCGGTATCTTTTTCCCCTGCTTTCGATAAGGTAACAGTCCGGCTTTATTGTTATTAAGATATCGATATAACTCGCGTGCATTTCTGCTCCTGTTATCTTTTTCATCCGTCGTTTCCACACTGTCCGCATACACTAAAAGAAACTCTAATAATTCCTCTGTTTTTCCTTCTTCAAACAGATTTCTTGCTTCTCGCTGCGCACTTCGGTCATTTATCTTTCGCAGGATTTCCTGATAAACATGATAACGATCTAACTGAAAAATTGCATCCGGGTCATACGTTTCCTTAATCCAGCTTCCTCCATCACCGTTTAGAATTCTCTGCTGAATTTCATCCACATCGTATTTTTTCTCTATTAATGCCTCCCGTTTTTCATGAAAGAGCCGGCTTGGTTCCATTCCCGCTAACATGGTTTTTCCTACCAGAGTGCTTCGCCTTTGCTGGTCTTTGTCCCAGCCTTCATACATGGTAAACACTTTCATTTCCTGTTTTTTCATTCTTTTTATGACTGCTGTCCTGCATGTGCAGCCATATGCCATCCATTTCTTCAAACAACACAGGAATGATTTTTTCTCCTTGCGTCCGGTCTGCATGCATTTCCTTTACGGCATACTGTTCTTCTTCATCCAGCCGTTTACCAAGCCGCTGCATCATATTCCATACACCTCCGCTGCTGATGCTTTGTCCACAGGTATTACTTATGGTTTCTGCGGTTACGCGGTAAGGTGATTCCGTTACCGTCATCGCTATCTTTTCTGCAAGATTAGTGGAAATCAATCCAATCTTATCCATTTGCATGGCTTCATCTAACAGGTAGACATAGGCGTTTTCTCCCTGTTCCGTTTTTGTACGATATACAGTTCTCTTGTACTCTACTTCGCCATATACCGTTTTGATACAGGTTTTTCGTTTCCCTTTTCCCCGATAATGCTTTTTTATCGCGACTTTCTGCAAGCTCTGTATCATAGGCTTCCAGAATCTGCTGGGTAATCTGGCAGCCAAGTTCACAAACATAATCGAATATTTTTTGCTCTAACACCTTGAAAGATAGTAAGTTTTCGTCTACAATTAGTTTCATCATTTTTCTAGCAACTAACATCATAAAGAAAAACTGTATGATTGGGAAGAGGGATTTCCTTCTTCCCTTTATTTTTGCCAATGAAAATTATACACTAACCGCAAAATTAATCCCATTTTTCCATCAATAAAAAATCACGGATATTCTTATGCTTAATTCCATTGCGCCCAAAATCAAATTCATCCATAGAAACCACATATTTCGGATAATTATCTCGTATGGAATCAAAAATACCAAATTCTCTTGTAATCGTTTCCTCTGCCGCTAACAGATACGTCACCTGAACATATAATTTGTCACCGCGTTTGTCTCCCACAAAATCAATTTCCCGGTTTCCGTATTTCCCCACCGTGACCGTATAACCACGACGAAGCATTTCCATATACACAATATTTTCAAGCACAAGATTAATGTCCCTCATATTTCCACCATAAGCAGGTTCTCTTAATCCGTGGTCCACCAAATAATATTTTTCATTTGATGCAAGAATCTGTTTGCCCTGTAAGTCCTGACGTTTTACCTGATAAAATAAATACGAATCACAACAGTATTTGATATAATTTAATATTGTCTCTGCTGCCACTACCCGGTGCTCACTCTTAAAAAATTTAGCAACCGATGACGCTGAAAATGTAGTTCCGATATTCGCCATCACATAGGCAACAATACGCTCCAGCAAATCAATATCACGAATTTTATTACGCCTCACGATATCTTTCAGTTGAACAGAATTAAAAAAACATCTGTCAGATACTGTCTGGAAGGTTCTTCCTCATAAGAAAGATTCGCCAAATACGGCATTCCTCCCAAAAGCAGATATTTCTGAAATGCCAAAGTCTCTGTTTCATCCGGCATCTTTTGACGGTACAATTCAAGAAACTCCGCAAAAGAAAACGGATAAATGACAAACTCAACATACCGCCCGCCAAGATATGTCGCCAGTTCGCCTGACAGCAATTTGGCATTAGAACCCGTAATATAAATATCACAGTCTAAACTTACCCGAAGGGAATTAATGCACTTTTCCCAGTCGGTGACTTCCTGAATTTCATCAAAAAAAAGATACACTTTTCCCTTTATCTCTGCCGCACGTTCTAAAATTTCACTGTGCAGATTTTGTGCTGTCTGTAAATGTGCATATTGCATATTCTCAAAATTAATGCAAATAAACTGCGACTGTGAAACACCTGCTTCCAGTAATTCCTCTTGAACCAATTCAAGCATAACCGATTTTCCGGCGCGCCGCACCCCCTGTCATAACCTTAATCAGGTCATTTCCTATAAATGGACGAATCCTTTTCATATACAATTCTCGTTTAATCATAACTGAACATCCCTCCATTTTCTCAATTTCTTACTTATAGTATATCCAATTTACAACAAAAAAAACAAGGGATGATTTCTAATTTTATCAGTTATAACTGATAAAATTAGAAATCATCCCTTGTTTATTCGATATATCTGCTATTTTTCAATCTCCGCCAGCCGTTTCTCCGGCCAATCCGTCGACGTATGAACATTCAATATGCTCGGCGCCTCATGCATCGCATTGTAATACCACAGTGACGCCTCGGAATCATCGCCTCTCTCGTGGAAATACTCGCCAAGTTCAAAACACATTTCGGCGGAGCCTTCGGTGAGCATATCTTTCAATGCCATTTTCATCATAATGCCCGCGTCCTTCCGGATTCTTTTTGCCGCACGGCAGACCACGCATGCAGCTTCCTTCATCTCATCCGCACCTCCGCCCGGGTCCATCACAGACGCCGCAAAAATTCTTCCGCTTCCAAAAATCTTCATCATCCCGGAAATATACAACTCCATCGCATACATGTGATGCAGCCGTTTTGACAGCCGAAGTCCTTTGTGAATGTGTTTCCGGAAAGTTGCAAAATCACGCTTACAGTGGTTGCTCTCCGGATAGTGCCCGATGACAATATCCGAATCAAAAACGACCGGGTCTAGACGAACCATCTCGTGAATCGGTTCAATCCATGTAAATTCCGAAGTCTTTTAAAAGTTTCGGACGATACTCTTCGTCAAAATTATATGCCGTTCCATGAGACAACTGATTGCCATACTTCATCTGCACAATTTCAATTTCCGGCAAAAGCACTTCCTTTAATTCACGAAAGCGTTTTCTGTTTTCCTCGTCAATTACCTCATCCGCATCCGCTGTGTAAATATAGTCTTTTTCTGCCTTAGAAAAAGCAAAATTCCGCGCTGCCGAAAAATCATCCACCCACGTAAAATCATATATTTTATCTGTATAATTTGCCGCAATTTTCTTTGTTGCATCCGTGGAGCCGGTGTCAACAATCACAATTTCATCCACCAAATCCGCCACACTATCTAAACAGCGTGTGAGAATTTTCTCCTCATTTTTCACAATCATACATAAACTAATCTCAATCATATTCTATCCTCCTATCGTGGAATCCGGCACCAGCCGGCAATTTGTATCTGTAACTCACGGCGTCCATTATATTCATTCACCGACGGATAATATGTAAATGCAATGTCTAATAGATTTTCGCGCCCCTCGTACATCCGCTTTAACTCAGCTTCTCCCCACTCCGCAATGACAAACTGCTCAAACTCCTCCGTCCGCCGGAAACAGACCGCTCCGATGCGATTGCCGACATCGTTTTGCACCTGCAGCTTTAACACTGTCCCCTCAACGCCAAATTTGCGCCCCGACAAAATACGAAAATGCTGTTCTGCAAAAAATCGGCTTTGGATTTCCCACGCCAAACGGCTCCATTTGTTCAATTTCACTTAACAAAGTTTCTGTTATGTAGCCAATCGGCATCGGTGCGTCAATTCTTACAACCGGGCGAAAATCCTCTTCTGTCAGCACACAATTTTCATTTAACCGCTTTTCTAACTCCGGCAAATCCTTCCTGTGAAGTGTCATGCCTGCCGCCATTTTGTGCCGCCAAACCGCTCCATCAAATCTTTGCACGCCATCAATTCGTGAAACATGTCATACACCTCAATCGAGCGCCCAGAACCCTTCACAAGACCATCTTCCGTTTCCGTAAAACAATCGTTGGGCGGTTGTACCTCTCCTTCACCCGTCCGGCAATAATACCAACAAGGCTCTCATGCGTATCCGGCAGTAATACAATCAGCACCTTTGGCAGCTTATTTTTGGCCTCTTTCTCCTCCAGTTTTAAATAGGCTTCTTCCGCACCATCTTCTGTCATTTGCTTGCGGGATTCATTAATTTCTTTTTAATCTTTCAGCTTTCTCCAACGCCTTTTCTTCATCCTCTTCCATCAAAGAGAAAAGGATTCTGCTACGGTCGCTATACGCCCTGCTGCATTAAAGCACGGTCCCAGGATAAATCCAATATGTCCTGCCGTAATCTGCTTATCTTCAATTCCTGTACTTTAAGCAATGCGCGAAGCCCTATATTTTTCGTATGCGAAAGTGCTTTCAAACCATATTTTACCAAAATCCGGTTTTCCCCCTGCAGTTCCATTACATCAGCCACTGTTGCAATCCCGGCGTATTCTAGCAATTCATCCTTAGCTTCCGCCGGAACCTGCTGCGCATCATACAGTGCACAAATCAGCTTAAACGCCACACCGGCGCCACACAACCCGCGAAACGGATAAGTTTCATCATCCCGCTTTGGGTCTAATATAGCATCCGCATTCGGCATCTGCTCCTGCACCTCATGGTGGTCGGTAACAATTACCGTCATACCAAGTTTCTTTGCATAATCCACTTCCTCATTCGCCGCAATTCCATTATCGCACGTAACAAGAAAATCACGTCCGCCCGCGAGCGCCTCATCTACAATACGTCGGTTCAGTCCGTACCCTTCTTTTACACGGTCCGGCGTAAAAATTTCAGAATCCAATCCAATCTTTTGAAATCCCTTCCACAAAATATATGCGGAAAAAATTCCATCGCAGTCAAAATCCGAGGCAATTGCCACCTTGCGCCCCTGCTCTTTCGCCTTTATAATCTCTCGGAAGGCCTCATCCATCCCCTTTCATCAAAAAAAAGGATCATGCAAATCATCAAGCGTACCATATAAAACTCCCGCATCTCCTGCTCACTTTCGACACCGCGGTTCATAAGACACCGCACCGCCAGAGGCGAAACCTTTAACTTCGCCGACAAGCCATTAAAATCTCCCTTTTTGTTTCCACAATCCATTTTTCGCGCACAACTGTTTCCTCACTTTGCTAATCTGCTTTCGTATATGTCAAGTATAGTTGATTCGCAGTGGATTTTCCAGTAGATTTTAAGGTTAGTTTGTGTCAAGTGTTGTTGGCACTTTTTGTATTCCAGTAATTCCGCAAATAAACTTTGCGTCTCGTGGGAATTACTGGAATACAAAGGAACCGGCAACAAACATTTGACACAAACCTGTGAGGTTCTGAAAGCCTACGATACAGAGCTTGCAGAAAACCGTGACAAAAAGAGTTATCGGGGAAAAGAAATTGATATGTAGAATTAATGAGAGGCCATGTGCCGTTAATAGATGCAGCAACAAGCGCATCCAGGAAAATATTCCGAGACGCGTTTATAAGATGATAAAAAAACTGAGTTTGGAATGACGGGTTTGTGACAAGTGTTCGCTGCCAGTTCCTTTGTATTCCTGTAATTCCGTAGAAAAAACTTTGTGACGAGTGGGTTTTGAGTACGTCGGTATGAGGCACTGGTGGTTGCAGTGCCCATACCGCTACGCACTCAATTAGTGGGAACGCCCACGAGATGCAAAAATTTTTCTACGGAATTACAGAAAACAAAAAAGTGCCAACGAACACTTGACACAAACGATTTTAAGGTTAAATTTGACTTTCCACCTGCTTCTCTTTATAATATCCAGTATACGACAAGAAAGGGGTACCCTCTATGAAATGGATACGTTTTACACTTGATACACATACAGATGCCGTGGACATGCTCAGCTATATGCTTGACGAAATCGGCGTGGAAGGAATTGAAATTGAAGACCATCTTCCATTAAGCGAAGAAGATAAGAAAAAATGTTTGTCGATATTTTACCGGACCCAGAAGATAACGATGGGACTGCAAAAGTTCACTTTTACATGGAACCGGAAAACTGTGACCCGGAAAAAGTCATGATTCAGGTACAGAATATTTTTCAGAAAATCAAGCCTTTCTGTGAAATCGGAAAAGGAACCATTTCTCTTTCGGAAACCGAAGACAAAGACTGGATTAATAACTGGAAAACATTTTTCAAACCGTTTCGTGCTGCCGACGATATTGTCATCAAGCCAACCTGGGAAGAATATAAAAAAGAAAAAGATTCCGATATTCTTATCGAAATCGACCCCGGCATTGCTTTTGGCACCGGTTCCCACGAGACAACGAAGCTTTGTATTCAGGCACTTGATAAATATGTAAAAAACGGAGACTCTGTCCTCGATGTCGGATGTGGCAGCGGAATTCTCTCAATTGCCGCTTTGAAACTCGGCGCCAAGCACGCCACCGCAATTGACATTGACGAAGTAGCCGTAAAAAGTTGCTGCTGAGAATATGGCAGTAAATCATATTCCGTCTTCTGACTACACCCTTTACGATGGTGATTTAATTTCCAACGCTTTTTTGAAGGTGAAAGCCGGAACCGGCCGACATCGTGGTAGCAAATATTCTTGCCGACGTCATCATCCCGCTCACAGGCGTTGTAAAACCTCACCTTAAAAAGGCGGTCTTTACATTACATCCGGCATCATTGATACGAAAGAAGCCGAAGTACGTGAAGCGTTACTTGAAAATGGATTTGAAATTCTTGATGTAACTTATATGAAAGAATGGTGCTGCTTTATTGCGACAATCTAATGTAACACAAAAATACCACCCGCCAAAATTATTTTGACCGGGTGGCATTTTTATTTTAAGAATCTCTTATTTACTTTTATAAGCATCCTTTGCGTTTGCTACTGCAAAGAAAAAAGCAGATTTCGGTGAATACAAGCCATTGAACAAGCAAGGTACACTGCTTGCACGCCATGAAACACCATCATACAAACTCCAGATAACAAGGGCGCTAATCTTTGTTCCCTTTGCTTTACTCTGCAAAAGAGCACCCATAATCTGGTCATAGTAAGCAGCCTGATCCTGATCTGTCACTACTTTATCTGCTGTCGATGTGTAACCGGCATCAATCTCTGTGATATGAATGTCCATATCCGGCATATTTGAGCGGAAACACTCAAGTGCCTGTGCATACAAATCCGGGCTGTGTGCTGCATTGCCAACCGTCAAGTGACTCTGCATACCAAGACCATCACAAATCTTTCCATCCTCGTTAATAAAGTCAATCAAAAGAACTTCATCTTCCGGACAAAGATAAGTATTATAATCATTGTACATCAATTTCACATCGTCGCGGTTGTATTTTTTGCAAATTTCATCTGCCCACTGGAATGCTTCTTTGACAAACTTCGGACGAAGCGTTACTCCTGTACTTGACATATAACCGGCATTTTTCTCTTTATCTGAAATGCCATAAATCGTATTCAGTAAGTTCCCTTTGGTTTTGCACTATGCATGTACTCATTTACTACGTCATACGCATAAAGAACGCATTTGTTCTTATCACCGCCGGCAAGTTCCAAATCTTTCTTCAAAACATGTTCCATTACATTCTTTACAAAATACTCAAGACGCAAGTCCATGTTTTCTTCAGAAGTATTCTTGCTCTTGTTATTTACAACAGAGAATCCTTTCTGGAAGAAATAGGTAGGAGTCTGCTCATGCCACAGTAACGTATGTCCACGAAGCTTCAATCCTTTTGCGTGGCACTCGGTCAAAAATTTGGTCGATTTTGTCGAACTTCAACTTAGGAACAACGACACCTGTCTTTTTAACAATTGTGTCTTTTCCATCTACGGTCTCTGTTACGTTATAAGTTGCAGAATTATCTGCTTGTTTGTCATATCCTTCCGGAATATACAAACCTTGTGCTGGCATCTTCAAGTGGCACTGCATCAATTTTGTCAGAATCCATAACGGCATTCGGTTTCATCTCGTTACCAGGAGTAATGCCATTGTACTGTTCATTCAAGAACTTAGAAGCTGTATCTCCAAGAAGATCATTTGCCGATGCCAACAGCTACCACACCAAAAGTATCACTGTAAATATCTTTCAGTTTCGGAATATCCGTTGCCTTGGATGGCTGTGCCGTTTTTACAATCTTCATGTTATCAACATACATATCACCGGTTGTACCATCATCACTCTGGAAATAGAATCCATAGAAGTACATGTCATCCGGCACAGTGATTTCGTAGTCGAAATCTTTCCACTGGCCTTTGTTGTTTTCCAACGGGTTTCCGTGATACGAGTCGGCATATAAGCATACGACTGATCGCCACCTTCAATCGGAACCACCTGTTCGTTAAAGTTCAATGAAGACACTTCACTGTAGGCAGTAAAGGAAACGCGGTAAGTAGCACCACCTTCTAATTTCTTTGACAGATTAATCATAGCTCCCTGCCAACTCTTTGAATTTGCTTCACGGTGGCATTTGAGAACTTTTCTTGCCAACTGCACTGTTGCCGGTTGGAAGTGTACTCGAATCAACAACCTCCAGATAATCTTTTCCGGTGTTGTTATCATCTGAGAACGAGCGAAGAATCCATCTTTGCAATCCTTCCGGATCCGGAGTATCCTCGTTTACGCAGTCCGTCGACTTTGTACCCGTTTCTACATCCTCAAAATCTTCATCATACACAGTTGCTGTTGCCGGGTCAATCTTTGCTTCCGGCACTGTTGTAGGGAATGTATCCGGGTCTTTTGCTTCCGGTGCCTTTGCCGTTTTGTAACCCTGGTCAAGTGCACGCAGTGTAGGAACTGCTGTCGGAGCAGCCGTCGGTGTAGCCGTAGCTTTTGCTCCCGGTGTATCAGTTACCTTTGCCGGTGCAGTCGGTGTTGCCACCGGTGCTTTTGTTACTGTTACTTTGCCTGCTTTTTTGACTGTAATCTTACAAGTCTTTTTTGTAGGTCTTTTTTTTCCCTACTTTGATTTTGGCAGTCAAAACTGTCTTTCCTGCCTTTTACCTTTGATTGTTACGCTGTTTTTCTTTTTCTTAGAAAGCGTGACAACCTTCTTGCTTTTCACAGACCAAGTTGTCTTCTTAATCTGCTTTGTCTTAACACCTTTCACTGTAACTTTCTTTGTTTTACCTGCTTTTACAGAAACCTTTTTACCAAAGATGGCTTCTTTGCAGCCTCTGCCTTTGGTGCGCTAAGCGCAGGAATAACAAGAGAAAGAGCTACAGCGGAAACAATGAGTTTCTTCATCTGTCTCTTCAATGTCTTGACCTCCTTTTTTTATGTTTTTATAAAAAAAGCACTACCCGATTCGAGTAGCGCTTTTTTATCTGTATAAGTACTCGTATACGTACTTATATTTTATCATTTTAATAATGAAATAGCAATCACTTTATAAGATTTATGGTATATATAAGCAACATTATATGTGTGTATCACCATATCTCTATATTAACTAATCCCAATACTGCTTTTTGCATCAATTACAGCATAGAATGCAGCTTTTGGCATATACAAACCATTGAACAGACATGGGAATTTTGCCGGTCTCCATGATACACCATCATACAAACTCCAGATAATCAATGCTGTGATGTTGCCGCCATTTTTCTTGTTGTTCAAAATCGCATTCATAATCTGGTCATAGTATGCTGCCTGATCTTCATCCGTCAATGGCTTGTACTTTGTGCTAACCATTGTTGCATCAAGCTCAGTAATCTGAATCTCCAAATCCGGACAGTTCAGACGGAAATACTCCAATGCCTTTGCATAGTTTGTTGCACTGTGGAACGAATCCGTAATATCCAAGTGTGACTGCATACCAATACCATCACATACTTTACCATCACTGTTAATGTAATCTACCAGGTGAATGATATTTTCCGGATTCTGATAGCAGTTATAATCGTTATAAATCAGTTTTACATCCAAACGGTCATATTTTACAAGCATTTCGTGTGCATATTTGAAAGCATCCTTTACATAAGAAGGACGAAGTGTCACACCATGGTCTTCACAGACTTATCATATGTGCCGTAAATCAATCCCCAATAAGTAATATTCTTAGAGTCTTTCTCCGCATTTGCACTGTGCAGATACTCATTTACTACATCGTAGGAGTATAAACAATCTGCATACTTACTGCTCAATACATGGTTCATAACTGTCTTAACATAGAACTCAAGACGCGTATCCATGCACTCTTTGGATGTGTTGTACTTCTGTCCTGTCGTAATTTTATAATTCTGCTGGAAGAAATACTTCGGTGTCTGCTGATGCCATACCAATGTATGTCCACGCAGTTTCACGCCATTCTCATGAGCAGCTTTCATAAGCTTATCTACATTATCAAAATTCAGTCTCGGCACGGCATACTCACCCGTAGCTGATTTGAAACGGTTGTCATCATAAGAAGTGTAGTTATCCGGAATAATATATCCCATGGATTTTGCATCCTCTACTGTGATGAAATCGGTCTTATCCGTAGAAACTTCATCGGTTGGTTTCACAAGTTTACCAATCGAAGAACCAAGAATTGCATCCGGTTTCATTTCGTTACCCGGTGTAACGGCATTGTACTGCTGAGAAATAAACTCGGAACCATTCTTACCAAGAATCGAAGCAATTCCTGCTCCAACGCCGACAATCGGGAATACATCTTTGTAAGTATCCTTCAAAGAAGCAATTGTTTTGTCCGGATTTGTCTGCAATGTCTTTGTCAAAGTAATGTTGTCAAGGTAAATATCATCGTTACCATTTCCGTTATACGACTCAAAATACAGTGCATAATAAAACTTATCATCCGGTACAGAAATCGTAAATGTTACCGTATTCCATTTTCCTTTCGGAATCTTTGTAATTGTTCCGGAAGTCGGACCAAAGTTACCATAACTTGGCGACAACTCTTCGAGTGTCTGCTCCTGATAAGAACACATCAAATCGTTGTTCTGACAGAATACATCTGCCTTAAGTTCATAGGTACATCCTTCATCCAGTTTATCGGTGATGTTCATCATCGGTCCCTGCCACGTTTTATCTTCACGGTGAAGGTGAAGTACATGTGTATTGTTTCCTTCAACCGGAAGATCACTTCCGTCTACAACATCCAAATAGTCTTTTGATGTTCCAACGCCACCGTCATCAGCCTTTTTATGTCCACGAAGCACAACTCCTTTGATACCATCTCCGGTAATTGCATCTTCCGTTTTTGTTCCGATTGTAACATCTTCAAAATCTACGTTATAACCAACTTTGGTAGCCGGATCAATCGTAGCTTCCGGTTTCGTAGTTGCAAATGAGTCTGCACTCTTCTTTGGTACTTCTGTCATATTTGGTGTTGCCAACGGTCGGAATGTAGCCACCGGTGTTGCCGTAGGTACCGCTGTTGCAGTGTTTGCCGGTGCTGTTGTTGCCGGAGTCTTCGTTGCGCCCTGTGTTGGTTTTGCAGTAATAACTGCAGTTTTCTTTACTACAGTAATTTTCGTCTTTAATTTATAGGTCTTTTTGCCAACTTTAACTTTCGCAGTCAAAGTTGTTTTTCCGGCCTTTTTACCTTTTAATGTAACGCCGGTCTTTTTCTTTGCCGAAAGAGAAACAATTTTCTTTCCTTTCTTTGGCAATGACCATGTCGTCTTTTTAATTTTCTTTGCTTTAACTTTTTAACAGTTACTTTTTTCTTTGCTCCTACTGTCACTTTAACGCTTTTCGCACTCAGCTTTGGTTTTGCTGCAGCTTCTGCCTTTGGAGCCAAAACCGCCGGAACCAATAAAGATAAAGCCATAGCAGAAACAATCACTCGTTTCAAACTCTTATTCATGCTTTTCCCTCCAAATATAAATCCTTACATATATTTCCTATAACAATTGTGTTATAAAACACTTTTGCACTACACGTCCAAATTATAATATCTTTACATGAAAAGAAGCGCCACTCTTACGAGCAGCGCCTCCCATGATTCAATTTTAGTCAGCCTTATCAGCAAATGATTATTATATAACACTAACTATTTGCTAACCAATACAATCTTGGTAATTGACAAATACTTGTCAGCATCCATTGCCGGAAGCTGGAAGTTAAAGCCTGCTGCAGTACCTAAAACCTGCTGCATCAGCCTTTGAAAGATCAAATACCGCAGTATCAGCAATTTTGTTTCCAATTGTTCCTGCTAACACACCCGGATTTGTATATCCATTCAAATCATTTTTAGTTACTAATGCGAAATTTCCCCAAGATGGTGCTGTTGTATATTCGCTTGCATCACTACCATCCTGATTTTTCAACTGATACGTAACCTGAACTTCTGCATAATCAGATAAGTCCAAATCATTTGCTACTAAATACTCAGACATATCCACATAAAGCATGCTTCCGCCTACCATAAAGTCAATCCCTGCTGCTGTCTGTGTCGCTGCGATGGAATCTCCCGCACCAGGATTTGTTTTACCTACTACTTTTGTCAGATCTACATATGCATTATTATCTTTATATAATGTGATTCCTGTAATAGATATATATTTGTCAGCATCCATTGCCGGAAGCTGGAAATTAAATCCTGCCGCAGTTCCCAAGCCTTGGCCGCATCAGCCTTTGAAAGATCAAATACCGCAGTATCAGCAATTTTATTTCCAATTGTTCCAGCTAATACACCTGGATTTGTATATCCATTCAAATCGTTTTTAGTTACCAATGCAAAGTTACCCCCAAGAAGGTGCTGTTGTATACTCACTTGCATCACTACCATCCTGATTTTTCAACTGATATGTTACTTTAATTTGATCATAATCCGAAAGATCCAAATCATTTGTTGCCAAATACTCAGACATATCTACATAAAGCATGCTTCCGCCTGTCATAAAGTCAATACTTGCCGCCGTCTGTGTCGCTGCGATAGAATCTCCCGCGCCAGGATTTGTTTTACCTACTACTTTTGTCAAATCTACATTGTGAGATTTGATTACAGTAGGCTCTTCCGATGGCTCCTTAACTGTAATATCAACAGAACCTGTTACTTTGCTTCCATCTGTAGATGTTGCAGTGATTGTTGTTGTACCTTCTGCACCCTTCTTAGCTACTACAGTACCATTGAAGTTTACAGTTGCTACATCTTCGTTGCTGGATGTCCATTTAACGATCTGACGTGTTGCATCAGCAGGTGTAACTGTAGCCGTTACAGTTGTAGTCTTACCAGGAGCAATCTCTGTCTTAGCAGCTTTTACATCAATACCTGTAACAAGTTTGTCATATTTAACTTTTACAAAGTCAATTCTGTGAATTGTTACTTCAGCACCAGAAGACTGTGGGCAGAATGCGATAGCTGTCAAAGTCTCTGGGTTCATTCCTTTACCCATAAGCATAGAAATAGGAATGAAGACTGTACGTGTCTTGTAAGCTGCTTTTACTGTGTTACCAGCAGTGAAAGTAGATTCAGCTTCCCAAATCTCATCATCTGTGTGGATCCATCCGCCTTCGTATGTCTCAGAAGAAGAAGAACCTGGGAAACCAGCGGAACGAAGCTGGTCATTTCCGTTATAAGTACGGCAGTTCATCTCGTTCTCAGATGTTACTTTAACACGAACGTAGTCATAAGCAGACATGTCTTTCGTACCATTGTCATAACCCATGAATCCTTCACCACGTGTATCAGAGATATCAATGATGTCATCATCTTTTGTTGCCGGGTTGATGTAGTAAGATACACCGGAGTTTGTAATCTTTTTGTAGATGTGAATGTTACAGAACCGTCTTTGTTGTACAAAGTACCATCTTTAACAGTCTCACCATCAGAACGTTTAGCATCACAAGTAAATGTAGTCTCGTTAAGTTCTGTCAAAGGAACATTGTATGTAGCAGACTCATCTACCGTGTAAGTGCCAGCATCTGTTTTGATTACGCTTACAGGAGCTTCTGTAGGTTTTGGTGTAGCAGTTGCTGTGCTTCCACCATTGTTGTTATTGTTGTTTGCCGGTGTTGCTGTAGCTTTTGCTGCATCTGTCTTATCAGGTACCGGTGTTACAGTAACTTTGCTTGCCTTTTTAACTGTGATTTTGCAAGTCTTTTGTAGGTCTTCTTACCTACTTTGATTTTAGCAGTCAAAGTAGCTTTACCAGCTTTTTACCTTTAACTACTACGCTTTTAGCTTTTTTCTTGCTAAGAGAAACAACTTTTTTTGCCTTTCTTGTTGAGAGACCATGTTGTCTTCTTAACTTTTTTTTCTTAGATGTTACTTTAACTGTTTTTTTTCTTGCCAACAGTTACAGTTACTTTCTTCGTAAGCGTAGGCTTTTTTAGCTGCTGCTTCAGAAGAAGTGTTTGGTGCGATTCCTGCAAGACTGAAAGCCATAACTACTGCCAGTGATTTTGCAAGAACGGATTTGATACTTTTCTTCAAAACTCTTACCTCCTATTTTATAGTATTGTTTTGGTTTTTATTTAAAGCATGTTTCCCGCTTTCGCAGGAAACAGCTTTTACAACATGATTATTTATATTCGGATATTTTTCCGGGTTTGCTTTGATTTCTTTATCAGTAGGATTTGTATTTTCTTTCCAATCTTTACTGAATACCAAAGACTTCAATTCATATACATGTTCTGGTTTGTTAGCATCAAACTTATTAGCTTTCAATACAACATAACGAACATTCGTAAGATTTCCTTTCGGTGTTGTACCATCCACTTTTACATTCTTTGAATCAACGCCATCAATCCAGTTGCACCACCAGTTTTCTTCTACACCGGCTTCACCATAACTTGTTCCCTCATAAGAACGAATTGCATGAGATCCTTCGAAGAATGGATAAGTAGCGAACTGTACCTGTTTGGTCCAGTATTTATCCTGCTGGAAGTCTGCTGTATCCGGATACAATTCAATTGACATCTGCTCTGTTGCTTTACCGCTTAACGCAACACCTTTGTAGTTTGACAAATCATATATCTTGCCAAGATCCAGCACATACATATCTTTGTTTGCCTGAGTAAACGCAAGACTTAATACTCCACCAGCCTGTTTAGCACCATCTACTGTAGAATATACTTTTGTTGTCTTATCATCGTCAGCTTTCTTAGGCATAATCTTCAATGTAGAAAGATCAATTGTAAGATCGGACGCTGCAGCAGTTCCTTCAACAACTTCTACATCAAAGGATGTCTTAACACTAGGATTCTTTGTTACAACTGCCGTCAAAGTAACCTTACCGGTGCCAACTGCTTCCAGTACAGGATCTGTTTTGGAAGAATCAATCTTCAAAACTTTTTCATCACTGGATGTCCATGTCAGCTGTGTCTGAGTTGTATTATCCGGTGTATAAGCAAAGTTATCAGCAGACATACTCAATTTCATGCCCTTAACCATCTTAGTTGGAGCATTCTCAATTTTAACTGCTGTACAAGGTGTCTCACCTTCCAATACAGATACATTATCAATATAAAGTGTCAAACTTGCGTTAGTGCTTGGATATCTTCCTGTATAAGTACTTCCAAGTACCAAAGAAACATTCTTCTGGTTCAAAAGACCGGTCTCTGTGATATTACCTTTAGTCAAGTTCATCTTATTTGGATGCCATCCTGCTTTTGTACTTATCACTTTCGCTCTCTTTGAAACCAATGGTACGGTTTTCATTCTTCTTCTCTTTTGCCCAGTCATCATACATCATTGGGAGAGAGTGGTTATTGTATACCATACCCTCGAACTCATCGCCCTTATTTGGAACGGTGTAGTTCTCATCCTTACCGGATGCATGAGAAGAATCAACGGAGAATTTAATCAGTTCTTCAGAGATTCCCTTCTTCTCAGCGTCTGCTTTCTTGAGAGAAGTTGCAAAAGTAATACTCCGGTGTAATCTTACCATATTTTGCAAAGTAAGCATATGCTGTCTTGTACTTCACATCACCGGTGTTGCTTGCTACCACGCGGGACTCGAACTTGATACCAGAATACTCATCGAGTTTTTTCTGCAGTTTCAAGTTGAAGATTGGTGCATAATCGTATGCCTGTGTATCACCGGTATACTCAATCTTCAAGCACTTGTTCTTAGGATTTTCAGGGTCAGTTGCAACTGTCATTTTACCAACATTGCTGTTTACATACTCTTTACCTTTTGTAGCTTTACCGGCAGTTCCCTGCTCTTCGTCACTCTCCCAGTTATATCCTACCGGATAGCTCTCGAAGTCTTCTACAACGGTCTGAGTTCTTGTGTCTGCCGGCTCATAGTTTGGAGTCGGAGTAGCTGTTGCAGGTTTTGCATTAATTTTAACATTAATCGTAACCTTCTTATTTGTACCGTCTTTGGTGTATCCGTAAATCTTAGTAGTACCAGCTTTAACCGGAGTAACTACACCGTATGGAGATACATAAACAACCTTAGAATTCTTTTTGCTTTCCATTTCATTCCTTTATAACCAACTTTTGTTGGGGAATATTTTACATAAAGCTGTGCTGTCTGCTGATTTGTAGTAGCAGCTGCTTTATCATCGTACTTAACTGTCATAGTAAGTACACTCTTCTTGGTAGAAACGAATTTTGTCGTTTTCTTCGTTTTCTTTGTACGCTTTGTTGCGTCAGCCTCTTTTGTGTTTGTTACACTTGTTGTAACAACAAACTTGCTAGGCTTAACGGATTTGATTGGTGTACCAATCTTAATTCTCAACGTAGCTTTCTTTTTCTTATTTGCTTTGGAAGCAATTGTAATCTTAGCAGTTTTGTTTTTCTTACCTACTGCCTTGACATAAACTTTTCCTTTAGATTTAACAATCTTAGCAACTTTTGGATTACTTGATTTGTATGTAACCTTTTGCTAATCTTGCCGGATTTTGTAACTTTTACTTTAATCTGTTTTTTCTGACCTTTTTCAAAACCAGTTTACCGCCGTTTACAACGGGGCTTTTCACTTTGACAGACTTGATTTTTTGCTTTTGCATCAGCTGTCGTTCCTGTGATTGACAAAGATGTCACAACCATAGCCAGGGAAAGCACGCCGGCCAATGTCTTTGTGACAATTTTGGATGTCTTGCTCATGATTATCCTACGTTAGTAGGTTGAGCATGTACAGACACTTGTACACATTGAATGTAGTCTCATTGTACCATCCTTTATGGGAAAATGCAACCAAAATAAATAAAAAGTTTGTGTCAAGTGTTCGTTGGCACTTTTTTTGTTTTCCGTAATTCCGTAGAAAAGCTTTGCGTCTCGTGGGCGCTCTCGCTCGTTGAGTGCGTAGCGGTATGGGCACTGAAACTACCAGTGCCACATACCGACATACTCAAAACCCACTCGTCACAAAGTTTTTCTACGGAATTACTGGAATCCAAAGGAACCGGCAGCGAACATTTGTCACAAACCCGTCATTCCAAACTCAGTTTTTCTCTATCTTATAAACGCATTCCGAAATGCCTTTCTGGATGCGGTTGCTGCTGCATCTATTAACGGCACATGACCTCTCATTAATTCTACATATCGATTTCCTTTCCCATCTTTTTTCGATGTTTTTGCGGCACTTAATGTTTCCATGATTTCATTCATGCGTGCATTAAAAATTAATCCATCTGTATATTTCTCAATGGTACGGCAAAGTTCTTTATTCTCTTTGCAGCACAATACTTTTTGCCATGTTACTGGCTCCCTTGACTGACCATCTCATCCGGCGGTGCTTCATCCGCATGGTAATTACGGTACAGTTTTGGGATTCCTGCACTCCCATGTTTTTGTATACAATTCCTTCTCTTGGTTCCGGTATCTTTTTCCCCTGCTTTCGATAAGGTAACAGTCCGGCTTTTTATTGTTATTAAGATATCGATATAACTCGCGTGCATTTCTGCTCCTGTTATCTTTTTCATCCGTCGTTTCCACACTGTCCGCATACACTAAAAAGAAACTCTAATAATTCCTCTGTTTTCCTTCTTCAAACAGATTTCTTGCTTCTCGCTGCGCACTTCGGTCATTTATCTTTCGCAGGATTTCCTGATAAACATGATAACGATCTAACTGAAAAATTGCATCCGGGTCATACGTTTCCTTAATCCAGCTTCCTCCATCACCGTTTAGAATTCTCTGCTGAATTTCATCCACATCGTATTTTTTCTCTATTAATGCCTCCCGTTTTTTTTCATGAAAGAGCCGGCTTGGTTCCATTCCCGCTAACATGGTTTTTCCTACCAGAGTGCTTCGCCTTTGCTGGTCTTTGTCCCAGCCTTCATACATGGTAAACACTTTCATTTCCTGTTTTTCATTCTTTTATGACTGCTGTCCTGCATGTGCAGCCATATGCCATCCATTTCTTCAAACAACACAGGAATGATTTTTTTTCTCCTTTGCGTCCGGTCTGCATGCATTTCCTTTACGGCATACTGTTCTTCTTCATCCAGCCGTTTACCAAGCCGCTGCATCATATTCCATACACCTCCGCTGCTGATGCTTTGTCCACAGGTATTACTTATGGTTTCTGCGGTTACGCGGTAAGGTGATTCCGTTACCGTCATCGCTATCTTTTCTGCAAGATTAGTGGAAATCAATCCAATCTTATCCATTTGCATGGCTTCATCTAACAGGTAGACATAGGCGTTTTCTCCCTGTTCCGTTTTTGTACGATATACAGTTCTCTTTGTACTCTACTTCGCCATATACCGTTTTGATACAGGTTTTCGTTTCCCTTTTCCCCGATAATGCTTTTTATCGCGACTTTCTGCAAGCTCTGTATCATAGGCTTCCAGAATCTGCTGGGTAATCTGGCGGCCAAGTTCACAAACATAATCGAATATTTTTTGCTCTAACACCTTGAAAGATAGTAAGTTTTCGTCTACAATTAATTTCATCATACAGTCTCCTTTATTGTTTTTCTAGCAACTAACATCATAAAGAAAAACTGTATGATTGGGAAGAGGGGATTTCCTTCTTCCCTTTATTTTTGCCAATGAAAATTATACACTAACAAATAAAAAATACCCACTTTTTTGGATAAGTTGCACATTATTTTTCTCATTTCTTGACAAGAACTAGGAAACTGTTACAATGGGGACTGACCGGTATGAGAGGAGAACGAATGGAACAAGCACATCATTTATTAGACCTGATACACTCGTATTTTCCACATGAGTCTGCCGATATCCGGACGATATCACCACTGAAACTGGCTTATCTGGGAGATGCTGTCTACGAAATCATTATCCGCACATTAATTATGGAACGAACAGGTGGTCCTGTGAAAAATCTGCACAAAAGAACGAGTGAGTTTGTCAATGCCGGCTCACAGGCAAAATTGATTTTGTGTCTGCAGGACGATTTATCTGAGGAAGAAATCCGCATTTACCGTCACGGGCGCAACGCGAAAACGTCTTCTGTGGCAAAGCACGCAGACATTCATGATTACCGCAACGCTACCGGTTTAGAAGCTTTGTTTGGCTATCTTTATCTGAGTGGCAGATTAGAGCGCGCCATTGAATTATGCAAAATTGGTTTCGAGCGGCTGGATATTTTATTATAGAAAGAAGAGGATTTTAATCATGAAAGAAGAATATAGAGAAGAAAATACAACAAGTTCACGAATTGAGGTGCCGTCACAGTGTCCTTGAGGCTTTGCGCGCAGGCAGCCTGATTGAGCGGCTTTTTTGTACAGAAAGGCTGTCAGGACGGTCCGGTTCTTACTATTTTAAGAGAGGCAAAAAGGCAGATGTCATGGTGGACTTTGTTCCAAAAGAGCGTTTGGATTTTATGAGCGAGACAAAAAATCACCAGGGCGTGGTTGCCGTTTTGTCCGCTTTTGCTTATTCCACGATTGATGATATGTTTGCACTCGCAGAGAAAAAAGGTGAGACACCGTTCTTTTTTTATACTGGATGGTATTGAAGACCCGCACAATCGGGGTGCCATCATCCGTACCGCAAACCTTGCCGGTGCCCACGGCGTGATTCTTCCAAAGCGACGTGCTGCCGGATTGACTGCTACGGTAGTCAAAGCGTCTGCCGGTGCCATTCATTACACACCGGTTGCTAAAGTTACTAATATTGTGTCCACGATTGAACAGTTAAAAGAAAAAGGGAATGTGGTTTGTCTGCGCTGATATGGATGGCGAGCTGATGTACCGCCAGAATCTCACCGGACCAATTGGCCTTGTAATCGGCAACGAAGGAAAAGGCGTCAGCCGCTTAGTAAAAGAACACTGCGATTTCATTTCATCCATTCCGATGAAGGGCGATATCGACTCACTTAACGCATCTGTAGCCGCCGGCGTTCTTGCTTACGAAATTGTACGTCAGCGTATGAACCACTAATTGAGGAGGATTTTATGTTTGATTATCACGCAGCAAACGATGAAACAATCATCGCCCGCTCCCACGACGGCGATGATGCTGCCACAGATTTTTACTGGAAAAGTACAAGCCCCTTGTCAAGAAGAAGGCTCGTACTCTTTTTCTGATTGGCGGCGACAATGATGACCTAATTCAGGAGGGAATGATTGCCCTCTATAAAGCCATCCGTGCTTTTAGGGCAGACCGCGAAAGTTCCTTCGTACACTACGCTTCTCTTTGCATTGATAATCAATTATACAACGTAATCAAAGGTGCAAACCGACTCAAGAATTCGCCGCTCAACACCTACGTTTCCCTTTACTCGCCGCTCAACTCCGACACGGAAAACAATTCCCGCGAGACACTTGCCGATACACTCCAGCCTTCCGAACTTATAAATCCGGAAGACATCGTAATCGACAAGGAAAATGTAACGGACATCGAGAGCCACATCGAAAAGCACCTGAGCAAGTTTGAAAAAGAAGTAGTAACTCTCTACCTTGACGGCAACGATTACCAGCAGATTGCCGTAGTCCTTGAAAATCTCCAAAATCCATCGATAACGCTTTGCAAAGGATCCGAGGGAAGCTGTTGAAGATTCGATAAGAAGATGAGAAGTTGACTCGTTGGTTTTTGCCGGTTGTTTTTAGTGGCTATCTTTAGGGGTTGGGGCAGCATACAAGCAACTCTTTTTACTCATAATTTGTCAATATGGTTGCATTTTCCGGTCGATTTCCCCCATTCTTACGATAAAACTCAGTGAAAAGACAACTCTTTTCCTATTTTCATGCATTTGGGTTGTTTTCATGTCAAAAATTTTTTCATCATGCAACGCTTTTATGATATAAAGCCCATGTAGGTTGCTTTTGATACGCCAAAGGCTTTATGGCAAAAAAATAAGACCTACCGGTCTTACACAAAACTTTTAAATCCTATAAAAGCTGTTAACGGGACTCGAACCCGTGACCTCCGCCTTACCAAGGCGACGCTCTACCACCTGAGCTATAACAGCACCGTGGTCATAAAAGACCTTACGAATTGATATTCTACCAAAAGAATTGATTTGTGTCAACTATTTCTTACTTAAACATATGTTCCTCTTATGTTATACTATTCCTGTGTAATCACAAAGCAATAGCATCCCAACCTCCTAAAGTCTGGATGCTATCCTTTTTAGTTTCCACTGTGGGCAAATCGGAGTCATATCCGATTCACTTTCTAAGTAGATTATACACTAGGGTACTTGCCAAAAAAACAAGTACCCTTTTAAAATCGTTTGTGTCACCGTTTGTATCAAGTGTTCGTTGGCACTTTTTTGTTTTCCGTAATTCCGTAGAAACTGGCAGCAAACATTTGACACAAACTTTTTACTCTGGCACCTTGAAAGATATTAAGTTTGCATCTACAATTAATTTCATCATACAGTCTCCTTAAATTTTTCCAATCTGTAATGACGTTCATCGTCCAATTCCTTAACACCATCCTTATAATCATATCCAAATTTCCTATAAAATTCTGTTGCTGTAATGGATGCCGGTATCTCAATTCGATTTGCTCTTACATAAAACTCATCCTGTTCCAATGTACTTATAATTTTGCTTCCAATACCTTTTCCATGAAATTCGGAAGAACAAAAATACACAAAAGTATGCTCTCTGTTTCACTACCCCAAAAACTTGAGATAGAACCTGTTCCAACAATTTTTTCTTCAAATTCAAAAACGTACATATGCTCCACTTCCCCACGGGTCGGTGGAATTCAGTCCTGCACAGTAGATATTTACTCTTTCATACATCCGTGTTATTGTAATAATTCCTTCTGACAGCAGTAGAAGGAGAATTATCATGAGTAAATATATCCCTGGAAACCAAAAACATTTGACACTTAATGACCGTATCTACATCGAAAACGAATTATCCAAGGGCGCAACTTTTAAAGACATTGCGGCATTCCTTTGTAAAGATCCTACAACCATCTCAAAAGAGGTTAGATCACGACGTCTTTCTGACTGGTACCACAAAGGAACTTTCTATAATGCCAAAAACTTTTGTGTACACCGCTATCACTGTAAAAAAACAAACGCCTGTGGAAAAATCATTCTCTGCGGTGTCAAATGCACATCCTGTCCAACCTGCAATCAGACCTGTAAGGATTTCGAAAAGGAACGGTGCAGCAGACTTGATAGGGCACCTTATGTATGCAATGGTTGTCCAATGAAAATCAATCATTGTACCATTGCCCATAAATATCGCTATGATGCCCGTTTTGCAGACCGTAAGTACCGTGAATTATTAAGCAGTTCCCGTGCCGGAATAAATATGACCAGGCATCAGCTGCACCAAAAAGATCAGATCATTACTCCGTTGATCGCTCAGGGACAGTCACCCTATCAGATCCTGATCAATCATCCGGAGCTTGATATGTCTGTCCGTTCCATGTATACATACATCGATAAAGGACTGTTCACAGCCAGAAATGTAGATCTGAAAAGGCAGGCAAAATTTAAACCAAGAAAGTGCCACAAAACACAGATCAAAGACCGCAAAGTGTTTACCAACAGAACCTATGCAGACTTCTGTTCTATGGAATTAGATTCTTATGTACAAATGGATACAGTAAAGTCATCAAGGGATTCCCATAAAACGCTGTTGACCATGATCTTTACAGAGGAAAAGCTGTTTCTTGCATTTCTTCTTAACCGGTGCACAAAAGGTGCTGTCCGCGCTGTATTTGACCGTTTGGAAAAACGTATGGGAACGTATGAATTTACATCTGTTTTTGAAAATATCTTAACCGACCGTGGCTCCGAATTTGGGAACCCAGAAGAATTAGAAACTGGAATTACCGGCATACAAAGAAGCAGCATTTATTACTGTGATCCAATGCGTAGCGGACAAAAAGGAACCATCGAACAGGCGCATACCATGCTCCGCACGATATTGCCTAAAGGAACATCCTTTGAATTTCTAACCCAATGGGATGTCAATCTTATTGTGAATCACATAAACTCTACCCAAGAGAAAGCCTTGACGGCAAAACGCCGTATGATGCTGCCCTGGAAACACTTGGAGAAGATGTTCTTAAAAAGCCTTTCAGCTCAAGCCGATTTCACCAGATGAAGTCAATTTAACGCCTAAGCTGATACGCTTTAAGAAGTAACTAATTAACTGATCGAAATCTGCTGTCAGACTGGAAGTAAACATTTCACATTTTTTAAATGTGGCTGGTGGAATTTAGTCTGACACACCGAATTCCAGTAGCCTGTTTTTCATGCCATAAAAACAACAAAATTTCGATAAGTTGCCTTAATTATAGCAGAAAGCAGGAGATTTTGTTAAAAAATCTCCTGCAAAATCAACAAAATTTGCGCAGCAGTGTAATGTCGTAACCAACTAATTTCTTAACCAAATCAGCAGTCATATCATACTGTTTATTCACTTTTTCATACTCAGTTTTGCTAAATTGGCATGATCCCCGTATGGTTTCCAATTTCACATCCCTGTGCTACTTCCTGTTTCAAAACTTCTGCGCCTTCACTTTCACGGGTTCCTACCATGAAAAAAGGTCGCAGTTTTGCCTGATACTGTTTTAATAAAACAACAAACTTTTTGGTGTATTTACTGTGCTTGGACCATCGTCAAACGATAAGGCAACCGCTTTCGAGCGAATCTTTGGCATAGGTGTCGGAATGGTCTGCGGCGCAGTGTCGGAACTGCGGCAATTTCATTTGCAATCCCATCCGGCGCAAAGGTTGCCTGTCCCTTTTTTCAGGAATTTTGTTTGCTGTGACGCAGCAATTGCACATCTTTCATTACTGCCGCCGGAAAACTGCTGCCGTTGCCTGTGCCGTCTGTGTTACCGTAACACCGCTTCCACTCGCCACAGCCTGCCCTTTTGGCTGTTCATCATCACCAAACTCAGCCTGAACCAAGCAGACGGCGCCCACTGCAATCAGCACATTATTACTGCAATGAGACAGACAATCCATCGACCTGACACTGCCTGTCCCATACTGCTTCGATATTTACTTCTGCTTGAATATGAACTGTTTCCTTATATAGTTATCAGAGCCTTTAGAAAAACGGCTGCGCCTTCTTCTTCGTCTCTCGCGATTATTATAACCTTTCATGTAATTCATCTTTACACCTCATTCCGAGAGCAATTCCCTGCTCCCATTACGTAGCCCTAGTATAGCACTAATCTTTCGGCTTTTCAATAACGATTTTCCCTCAATAAATTCAGTTTAACTTTATTTCCATCCATTCCCATTTGTTCCAGCAGCTCGCTTGGAATCTGCACACGTCCGGCGCGGTCAAGAACAGCAAACTCTTCCTGCGTCTCTTCTTCCTGCCAATCAATGTCCAAATGTTCCATGCGCTCGCGGTAATCATTTTTCATAATACGCTCGCTGCTCGTTTTCCCATCGCGGATAGAAACAACACGATTTACCTTTTTTGCCAACTCTTTATCATGCGTTACAATGACAATCGTAAGTCCGAGTTTCTCATTTAACTTGCGGAACATTTCCAAAATGTCATCCGCAGTCTTTCGGTCAACGGCACCGGTGGGCTCATCCGCCAGTAACAGTTTCGGATTATTGGCAAGCGCAATTGCAATCGCAACTCTTTGCTGCTCACCACCGGAAAGCTGCTTAATTTACTGTCCTTTCTGTGTCCAAGACCCACCAGTTCCAGAAGTTCCAGTGCCCTTTTCTTTTTTTCCTCCTCAGAAACTGCCTTTTCTTTTTCTTCCAAAAAAGCATCGGTGTCATGTACATTTTCCCACGCAGTCAAATAAGGAAGAAGATTTCTCGCATTGTTCTGCCACACAAAACCAACGGTACTTCTCTTATATTTAACCAGTTCGTTTTCCGTCATTTGAAAAAAGATTTTTTGCCATCTACATACAGTTTACCCGCTGAACCGATCTAATCCACCAATCATATTTAAAAATGTGGACTTACCGCTTCCGCTGTTTCCAATAATTGCCATAAGTTCTCCACGCTTCACGGTCAAATCCAACCCTTGAAGCGCCAGCTTCAATATCTTTGGTCTTGTAAATTTTAACCAGACTTTCACACTCAATCATCACATCGTCCGGCACATCCATCGTCTGTTCCGGATTTTCCATTGCAGATTCAGGACTTTTTATTTGTTTTACTTTGCTTATTTTTTCTTTTAAATTAATCTTCATCGGCAATCTCTCCATCCTCAATATGATAGATGCAGTCGGCAATCTCCATCAATCCGGTATCATGCGTCGTCATTACTATAGTTACTCCCTGTTTTTCAATCAGTTCCTTAAAAATCTTCATCACCTGAAGCCCGGTATTGCTGTCAAGCTCCGCCGTCGGCTCATCGGCAAAAAATAATCTTTGGCTTGTGTGCAATCGCACGTGCAATCGCCACTCGTTGCTGCTCACCACCGGAAAGTTCCTGTGGCATATGATGCATACGGCTTCCCGAGACCAACTAATTTCAGACATTCTTCCGTCCGCTTTCTCCTGTCCCCTTTGTATCCGGCGAGTCTGAGAACAAACTCAACATTTTCGTAGGCGGTCATCATCGGAATCAGTGCCACCGACTGAAAAACAAATCCAATCTGCGTTTTCCGCATCTGCTCCCTGTCATGTTCCGGCAAATCTTGAATCGGTTTTCCCTCAAACAAAATTTCACCGCTTTTCGGGTAATCGAGTGCACTCAAAAGATTCATCAGCGTCGTTTTACCGGAGCCGGAACGTCCTCGGAGCATCGTAAGTTTCCCGGTCGGAATCCGAATGTTAATGTTTTTCAAAACCACCAGCTCCTTGCCACCGGCAATCGGAAAGCTTTGAATCACATCTTTGGTTTCTATCATATTTTCCATTCTGACACCTCCCTAGTCTTCACCAAGCTTCAACGCCTGGGAAATATTAATCTTACTAATCAGCTTACCAAGAACTACCATGCAGATTACAATCACAATACCGATGACGCTAAAGAGACGAATCATATCAAACGCCTTAAACACAACTGCAAGCGGTACCGTCTGGTCGGTTGATGCATAGAAAATCTGCACCAGTGGCACAAACAGAATAGATGACAAAACACCAAGTCCGGCACCAATCAGAATGGAAATTCCGGAACTGAAAATCTGTTCATTAATTAACATCTGAATAATCTCTTTTTTGTCATGCCCATCGCACGGAACACACCGAAAAGCAATTCTCTCTGCCGGATTGACAAAATCCAGTAAATCAAAAATCCGGTACTGCACAAAATCAAGATAATGATAAAACTCATCGTCAAAATACCATTGGTTCCTTGGAACAGTGCATCGTTTTTACGTCTACCAGTTTGGATGCCACATCCTCAAATACCGTATATTCGATGCCGTTTTTTCTTCGCATAATCGTAAATAAATTTCGAAGAACCGTTGGTCTGAATCCATACCTGATACGGCTTCACGCCAAGCGTCTGCTGAACCGGTGCCAGATTGGCAACAATCAGATAATGATCCGTTGTCACAAGCGTATCCTGCTGATTTAGTTCATGCGTCTGCTTCACATAACTTGGAAAATAATCAAAGAACCCATACACAACTCCTGTCATTTCTTTTTTATCTTTTTGTTGTATAGGTTACTTTATCCCCCAGCTTGACGCCCATTTTTTTCTGAAAATTCATGCTCAGAAGAATGGCATCCGGATTACCCGCCATTGCATTCAAATAATTGTTCAAATGCGTCGGCAAAAGTGTCGAATCAAAATCACTTACCGTCAAGCCAAAATTTTTTCGTGTCAATTGCCATCAACGAAGTTTCTGTTTCATTGTCACTCATTTTTTGCCAAGTGATGTAGAAATCTCATCCTCACAGTAAACTTTCGTTGCATGTTTTACACCTTTCATGCTCTCATAGGTCGAAAAATCCGGCTCCGTATAGGATACTTCCTTATCCGGATTATCCGCAAAGGAACGCTTCGTTGCTCTCCATTGCTCTTTAAGAACAAGTGTTGCTCCGTTTCATACCGGATATTACTCTCCGAATTGGAAAGAATCGTCCGCGCCACCGTTGCGTTAAAAATACCAAGTGCAACCGTCAGCATCAAAAAGACCATCATAAAGCTCTGTTTTCCCTTTGTTCTCAAAATCTGTAAAAACGAAGCGAAAAATGCCGGTTTCAGTGTTTTTCCCAATCAGGTAAACAAGTTTAATCAAAAGCGGCTGGATGCGCAGCGCTACCAGACTGGCACTGATGATAAACAGCGAAGAACAAATAAACAAAAACGGGTCTAACGATTCTCCTTCTAACATCTGCGTCATAAGACTTTCCTTCTGCTCTGTAAAATTATACAAGCCATACAGAGAAATCACGAGCAGTATCACATCCATATATACTCTCTGGAAAATGTTTTTTATGCTTTTTGTTTTTGTTTCTTTTTACATTAACAATTGTAACATTGGCGTCGCGGAAGACCGGTAACACCATGAAAGCAATGGATATAAGCATCGCACCAAGCATATACAAAAATACCGAAGTGCCAAGCGTGATATGTAATGTTTTTCTTTGAATAAATTCCAAAAATCCATTCGTTGAGCCAAGTGCTTTTACATAGGAAATAGCCAAGCGGCAGTCCCACAACAGCACTCATTGCTGACAAAATAACGGACTGCAAAAAATAAATCAGTATAATCTGTTTCTTACTCGAACCACGGCTTTTTAGCAGGGCAATTTCATTTTGTTCCAAATCTAACATCTGTCTGGAAATCATAAAAATGAAAGCCAGCAAAAGCGCCAGTACCGGGAACTGTAAAATAAAAGTGTTGTGCGCACTTTCTTTGCAGACGTCTGGTATTCACGGAGAACCTCCAAGTAAGCCGGCTCATCAATTTTACAATTATATGCATCCGATGTTTCCTGCATCATATCTTCCGTTTCGCTTACGAACGAATCAATCTGCTCAGCAGCCAGTTCTTTGTAATCGAAAACCAACGACCATGTGGTGGTCATTACAAAAGACTGTTTCTTTAAGTTTATAAAATCACTTTCAAATACTTTTGGTGAAATAAACAAATCCATATAATAATCGGACGGAGACTGTACCCAGTAGGTATCATCTGCCTCTTTATTGGTAAACACACCAACAATTTTTACTCGGATGGCATTGCCCTTAGCATCCATAAAACGGTTGAGCTCAATGATGTCGCCCACCATGATATCTAATTTGCTCATACATTTTTGGGAAACAATTGCCTCAATGCGCCATCTGCACCCACTTTATCCTGATACATTTTTTCCAGACAACATCGTGCTGTGTTTCTCCAGTTCCGACAAACTGCTGATTTTGATTGTCTTTGTCATGTCATCTTTATTGCGGGTTCCTACATAGTGTCCTCTGGTTTTGGACGACTCGTTATATGTCACAAAATAGTTTTGCTCCACATCAAGACGGTCTGCTGCACCGGCAGCCTCATCCTTCATGCTCTGATATTCCTTTTCCTGTCCATCCTGCCCTTTCATATTGGTATCAAAAGAAATCACACCCGGGTTTTGATTCTCCTCTTGAATATACTCATCCAGTTTTGAGGACAATGTTTTCTGCAGTGCCGCTCCCTGATACATTGGATTGCTGCAGGCAATGGCAATCAACAAAATATTACCGATTAAAAGACTCACAACCATCCATTTTTTATGGAGAAGTTTCTGCTTGATAAAATGAATCATAACGACTTACCTCTCCTTTCTACTTTGATACAATCGCCAGCGTCTGGCCTTCTTCCAGACCTTGGTTTACCAAATACGTTTTTTCCTGTTTATAGTTACTAACAATATAGCGTTTATGTAATTTGCCGTTTTCTACAAGATAAACAAAATTCTTGATTTCCTCATTCTCCGTTTCCTCATATACGGCATCCGCATCGACAAGTAAAAGGCATCCTCAATTTTCAAACTCACTCCTGTGATGTAAATGTTATATTTTGAAAATTGGTAGGATTCTCTATCTTTCTTAGAAAGACGAATTAACTGAGCACCGCCGCTTTCATTTTGCTGCTCACCGTCATTGTCATTTCCATCCTGCAAGTCCTGCTGCAAATTATCGGTCGAAATCACTTTTGCCTTTTTAAGTGATACTTAATACTATCAAGTGTTGCTCCCAAACCAACATCTACCGTCATGTTATACCGCAGACCGGAAGCATCTTCTGCACTTAACAGAAAATCTTTTTTATCACGAATCAGCATAATATTTTCACCGGACGCCTCATCACCGATAGAATCCGTTATCTCTGCAACTGTTCCGCTGTATGGAGACGTAAGTGTGGCAGATTTCCGTTTTTGTACCAAATCGTTATAATCTTTCTCTTTTTTCTGAATGGATTTCCCCTGCTTCTGCAAATCTTTGTACTCGCTTTTTAACTTGTTTAACTGCAGCACTGCCAGTTTTTTCGGTTGCATCCGTGAGCGCTTTTTATTGTTCTTTCCTGCTGCAGTACTTCGTTTCTCTTGCTCTTTAGGTTCACGTCATACTCAGACCTTGCCTGTTCCGTTTCCAGCTTTTTCTTTTTTAACTTTGTATCTGAAATCTTTACGTGATAGGTGGCAAGTTTTTGTCCCTTCACTACCTTCTGTCCGTTTTTACCAAAATTTTATCCAAATAGGCATTGGAATCTTTAATCATTACTGCTTTATCATTCTGATAAACCAGGCTGGCTGTCGCCGAAATTTTCTCTTCGTAGGTGCCTTTTTCACCTTCGTCGTTTTATAATGCTCTTCTTCCTTTTTGTTTTTATCTCCTTGATACAGCATTACTTTAGACTTCTGCTGCTCACTGCTTCCACAGGCGGTAATCGCCATACACAAACCAAGGAGAATTGCCAGATTTTTAATCCTGCACATAAACAACATCTCCTTCCTTTAATCCTGACGTAATCTGTGTATACGCATCCGTCTTTGTCCCCAGCGTCACTTTCACTTTCTTTTTCGCATCTCCATCCATACGGTATACATAATGCTCGCTTTTTGCTTTAAAAACTGCATTGCTCGGTACAACCAAAAGCGTCCTCTGTGGCATTGTTGTAAAACTCCAGCGTCACCGAATCACCAACCGAAACATTCGCATCTTTTCATAACCAAAATAGGTACTTGTCGGGAGATTTCCCATCTCCACATCCATCTGTGAAACGTCCTGCTCCTGTGCCGTAACTTTATATTTTTTTCCCGTTAATCACTGCCTGATATCCGCTCGCGCGGTCTAACACCGAAGAACCAATGTATTCGGTGCGAATCTGTGTTTTATCCATATCAGCAATTGTAATCACCGAAACACCGCCTGTCACAAAATCTCCGGGTGCCAGATTTTTGGCAATTACTTCTCCATTTACCGGGGAATACAGCCGGTTCAATTTGCTTGTTTTTTCGCATTTGCAATATCACTTTTTAATTCACCGATGTACTGTTTCTGCGTCTGTTTCTGCAATTTCAACCGTAATCTTTCCGTTTTGATTTCTTCCTGTTTCTGCACAATCTGCTTGCCGAGATTTTTCTTGTCTTTCGCATTTTGCGCCTGTTTTTTCTGCTTTTGCACCGATTTTAATTCGATGTTTAACTGCTCGATTTTACTCTGAGAAGAGGTATTTGTCTCCGCATTTTCTGCAATCTGAGATTTTAACTCTTTCTGCAAATCTTTCACCGTCGACTCCGAACCGGTAAGTGTAGCCAAAAGCTGACCCTTCTTTACCTTGTCGCCAACTTCTACTTTCACGGCACCAGCCTGCCCCGAATTTGCAAAATAAGCGCCTACCATATCCGGCACTACCTCGCCGGAATAGGAATTCACACTGCTTAAATTCATTTTCTTTACTTTTGCCGTATCCACATCAACGCCGACCGGGTCTTTGAGTTTTGGCACGTTCGCTGTCGATTCCTGTCTGCCACAGCCAGAAAGTCCCATCAGCGATAAAATCAAAAGCCCCATCACCAATACACGATACTTTTGCACTTTACAATTCATGGTTTCCTCCCTTTTTGCAAAACAATCCATTAGTTTGTCAATATCTGCTCGTTTTCTTTTAATCCGCCGGTAATTTCGATTTCATTTTGAATCTGTTCTCCGGTTGTGACTTCTCTCGTTTCCTTTACTCCCTCTTTTCCCTCTATGTAAACAACTTTTTTTGCTTCCCATATCAAAAACAAGTGCTGACGGAACATAAAGAACATTTTTCTTTTCTTTCAAAACCAAATCTACCGTTCCTGTCACTGCATTTTTCAAAGCCAATTCCTGCTTCGGGACAAAATAAATCTGTTTCCCTTTTTCCCTTTTTTCACCGTGGTCCTGTACTGCTGCCCCATAACCATGACAGTTGCCTCACTCCCTTGTGAAAAACGGGACGTATATTCGGTTTTACAGGAAAAACGGTTCTTCTTCGCCGCCCTTATCGTGACAAGTAGATTTTCCTGATTTGCATAACCGCCCTCAAGCGATTTTTCTACAAATGTCACCGTTCCGCTAATCGGCGCCTTCAAAGATGCTTCCCGTATCGTTTCTTCTAAACTTTGAATATCTAATTTTGCTAATTCTAAACTTGACCGGCAGTTCTTAATCTGCGCATCGTACTGTGTCTTTACATTTTCTTTTTTTCTTCTTTACTGCCACCTGTACGATTTAACTGTTCTAACTCTCTCTGCCGCATCTGTTTTGCCTGGCTAATCTGAAGGGTAAGCGTACTGACCTGACGTTTACCGGTCTTTAGCGACTCTTCTTCATCCTCCAGATATTCCTGTAAAGGACATCACCTTTTTTACGTGCTGCCCTTTGAAACACATATTTTTTGATGCGGATACCGTCATCCGTACCATACACATCGGATTTTTTCGTACCTTCATACCGAACGGCAATGGATTCGCTTTGAACCATATCTCCCCTCGTAACGGTATATTTTCCTACATTTTCATCACTGTACTCTTTTACTAACGGTGCTGCATCAAACTCTTCTTCTGTTGGCAGAATACCACATCCACACATCATACAAGCTGCTATCCCTATACATAACAAACGGCTGCCCCTTCTCATATCCTTCATCCTTTCTTATTTTCGTCCCCTGGCTCCCCAGGCATCATCCCATGCCTTGCAGTAACATTCTGTCTCCGTCGGCAACTGCTTTTTTCGCAAGCCGTCCGGCACAGAACCGTTTCACCATGCGGTAAATAACGGCAAACACCGGAACTGCACAAATCATACCTAAAACTCCAAACAAGGAGCCAAAGAATAAAATGGAAAATAAAATCCAAAAACTCTTTAAACCAATGGAATCACCAAGAATTTTCGGTCCTAATACATTTCCATCAAACTGCATTAAAATGATAATCAAAATCAAGAACAAAACACCTTTGCTCGGACTTGCAATAAAAACCAGCACCGCACTCGGAATAATACCGATGTACTGGCCAAAAAACGGAATGATGTTTGTCACACCAATTAACACGCTTATCAAAATGGTGTATGGAATTCCCGCAATGTTCATAATGATAAATGTCAATACACCAACAATCAGGGAATCAATAATTTTCCCGCTGATAAATTTTGCAAAAACACCATGCGTTTCGCTTAACACAGACAACACGCTTCCCGCTCTTTTTGCCGGCAAAACCGCAAAAATCAGTTTTTCGCCTGAGCACAGAAGTTTTCTTTTCCTGCCATCAGATAAATGGAAATGATAAGCCCGATAAAAAAAGTCAACCAAAACACTGGTTGCATCCATAACACCGTCGGTAATTGCCCCCAAAAACTTATCACTATTTGGAAGCAAATCATTTTGCAGCCAATCTAACAATTTATCAAATATATCTTTAGAGGCTTTCGTAAAATAATCCGAAAATTCCGGATTCGATTTAAAAATATGAGTCCCCAGGTCTTCACATTGTTATAATACTCCGGCATACTCTTTGCCAGCCCAGTGATACTGTCAATAATCTCGGTATTACTAACATCATAATTCCAAATACAACAAATATCGCCAGAAGAAGTACAAAAACACGGAACATCCCTCGCAACATTTGATGCTTTTTTCTTTTTTCCCCTTAAAAATTTTACTCCACAACGGAATAAATATATAACGGTCCGATTTATTCACAAGCGGACTGAGAAGATACGCAATCACAACGCCTATGTACACCGGCATCAATGCCGAATTAAGTGCGCCGAATATTTTCCCAAGCCCCGTCAAATTACTCGTTATTGCATAAACGATCAACGCTGCCACAATCACAAAAAAATCCCGTGAGTCCGGCGTACCAATACTTTTCCAATTCCTTTCCCGGTCGTTTCAAACAAGTTCACCACTTTCTATAAACTCTTATTCACTATATGCCAAACCGACAAGGGGTATCAGCCAAACGAAACCCCTTTGCCTCTTTGGAAAATATTGTATCACAACCGCTTTTCAAGTAAATGTACAAAACGATAAAAACGTGGATATTTTACATCATTTCATTTTTGATTTAAAAACAAGGCTTGCCAGATATCCCATAATTAATGCACCGGAAATACCGACCGCCGCACTTTCTAATCCCCCATAAAAAGTACCGATAAATCCCTGCTTGTCAACTGCCTCTTTAACGCCCTTAAACAGCAGATGCCCAAATCCAATCAGCGGCACGGATGCGCCGGATTTTTGCCCAGTCAGCAAATGGCTCATATAGTCCGAAGAAACTTAAAATAGCACCTGCACAGACAAGTCCTACCATAATTCGTCCCGGGAGCAGTTTCGTATTATCCATAATAACCTGCACAATCACAAATTGCACCACCAACCAAAAACGCTGTTACATAGTCCATTCTCCCACCCCTTTCCGGCCGGAAATTCCCTCCAGCATAACTGCATGGGCAATGCCCGGTATCGAATGCCCCTCGTTAAAACTTACTGTAGATAACAGCGCACCAGTCGGAACAAACAGCACCCTTTTCCACTCTTTCTTTTTCATTTTCTGAAGAATATATCCACAAAGTGTTATCGCACTGCATCCGCACCCACTGCCGCCGGCATTGGTTCCCTGCTCTTTATTGTAATAAATTTCGGTACCGCAGTCGAAGTGCTGTTTTTCAATGTCGTAGCCATAGCCCCGCAGCATATCAATCAAAATTCTCTGTCCTATGGTTCCCAAATCGCCGGTCACAATGCAGTCATAATAATCCGGTCCGATTCCCATATCTTTAAAGTTATGAAGAATGGCATCGCAGGCAGCCGGTGCCATACAGGCTCCCATATTCATGCTGTCTTTAATTCCATAATCGGTTATCGTTCCTGTTGTAATCCCCGTCACTTCCACATAACCGGTCTCTTTGCGTTTCCATTTTGCCCGTGAAGATGCTAAAACCACTGCGCCACTGCCCGTCACCGTCCACGTTGCAGAATACGGACGCTGGCTGCCATAGGCAAGCGGATAACGGAACTGTTTCTCCGCACTGGCAAAATGACTTGAGGTTAATGCGACCACATAATCAGCAAACTCTCCATCAATGAGCATTGCTCCAATCGCCAGAGACTCTCCCATCGTTGAACACGCACCATATACACCAAACATCGGGATATTGAAATTCATGATACCAAAAAGTGGCAATTAACTGTCCAAGCAAATCTCCTGCCACTAAATAACGGATTTCCTGCGGCTCTAGCCCCGCTTTTCTCAAGTGCAATCCGGGTCGCCAACTGCTGCATTTTGCTCTCCGCTTCCTCCCACGTTTTTCCGCCAAACAAAGGGTCTTCCTCAACCATGTCAAAACACTTGCCAAAAGCACCGTTTCCTTCTTTTTCCCCCGGCAACACTGCCCGCACCAATG
>VOFG01004623.1_pt1 | contig 135838 bp, 168 predicted proteins | sample 5384171 | NCBI WGS metagenome assembly VOFG01 (sample SAMN12384726, study PRJNA508395) | human gut metagenome | isolation source: healthy gut F | host: Homo sapiens
CGGGGTCGTAAATATATTCACAGACCGTGCAAATGTACTTCTTCATAACGTTCGTATTTTTAATTGGTTTTCTAATTAATATAACACAAATAACAAGATATTTGTTCAACACTTTTTTATAGTGAAAGAAAAAACTATCTTTGTAACCGTATTCAACAAGCTGAACCAACAATATTATGTCATGTTAATAGCACTTTTATCTACCCTCATAATTTTATGTGCAATCCTGCTAATCAGTTTTTGTGGGAGCGCAGGAAATGCCTTCGAATGCAGAAACGGTTATTTCGGGAATCCAGAAAACTAGAACATACCAACCATGTTGCCAGTGCTATCTTGAAAAATGTACACGCCTTCATCCTGTTAATAAACAACGACTTCAAAGTGCTGAAAACGAATTACTACCAACAGACCGGAACACGAAAAGGACCGGAAGAAAAAGAGTAGGTGATTTGTTGCAGTGCCGTAATGCATTATCGGCAGAGGGAGGTTGCGGTACACATGTTTATTGTGGCTCCTGTCCTATACGCCAGGCTATCCGTCAGGCTTTCGAACAAAGAAGAGGATTCACTAATCTGGAAGCCACTTTGAATATGGTTACTTCCGAAAATCAAACGGTAGCCTGTGAAGCCGTTATTTCCGGCTCTTATTTCCTCCTCGATGAAGAAGAAAATATGGTGCTTACCGTACATGATATTACCCATTTGAAACAAGTAGAAAGGGAATTAAAAGTGGCAAAAGAGAAAGCGGAAAATGCAGATATAGCAAAATCAGCCTTCCTGGCCAACATGAGCCATGAGATTCGTACTCCGCTGAATGCTATCACCGGGTTTGCAGAAGTAATGGGCAGCGCAAACACAGAAGAAGAAAAACACAATACCAAGAAATTATCAAAATGAATGCCGATCTTCTGATGCAATTAGTAAATGATATTCTTGATATGTCAAAAATAGAAGCGGGCACTTTAGAATTTGTGTATTCAACGGTAGATATTAATTTGTTGCTATCCGATTTACAAAGACTTTTCCAAATGAGGATTAATGATGCCGGAGGAAAAGTACAGATAATAGCAGAGCCTTCACTTTCTTCCTGCCTTTATACAGACCGACCGCAATCGGGTGGCACAGGTCATTTCCAATTTCGTGGGCAACGCTATTAAATTTACCCGGGAAGGAAATATCCGTATCGGTTATGAAGCTAAAGATACTGAACTATATTTCTACGTGAAAGACACGGGTACGGGCATACCGGCAGAAAAACTGTCGAATGTATTCGGGCGTTTTGTGAAACTGAATAAAGACCAAAAAGGTGCAGGACTGGGACTTTCGATTTCACAAACGATTGTAGGCAAATTGAGCGGCCAGATCGGAGCGGATTCCATTGAAGGAGAAGGTTCTACCTTCTGGTTTACCCTCCCTTATCTTTCATGCGGCAAACCTCAGTAAGAAATTCTACTTCATAAAAAGTTTTAATTAAACATTTTATCACAATTTTATGTTGTATTTTTGCGGTCCTAATCAAACGCATGTATTTGCATGAGTACAAAAAAAGACGATTATTATCATGTAGGCCTTACGGACAGTGAGGTCCTACAAAGCAGAGAAAAGAACGGTGTCAATCTGTTAACACCCCCCAAGCGTCCTTCCTTATGGAAACTTTATCTTGAGAAATTTGAGGACCCGGTCGTACGCGTACTGCTAGTTGCAGCCGTCTTTTCGTTGATAATTTCTATCATCGAGAATGAATATGCCGAAACTATCGGAATCATAGCAGCCATCTTGTTCGCCACAGGCATTGGCTTTTTCTTCGAATATGATGCCAATAAAAAATTCGACTTACTGAACGCCGTCAATGAAGAGACTTTCGTAAAAGTCATCCGCAACGGTCATGTACAGGAAATTCCGCGCAAAGATATCGTAGTCGGCGATATCGTTATTCTGGAAACCGGCGAAGAAATCCGGCTGACGGAGAATTGGTGGAAGCTATCTCTTTGCAAGTAAACGAATCCAACCTGACCGGAGAACCTGTTATCAATAAGACGATTATAGAAGCAGATTTTGACGAAGAAGCGACTTACGCCTCTAATTTGGTGATGCGTGGCACTACGGTAGTCGACGGACATGGTACCATGCGCGTGCTGCACGTGGGAGATGCCACGGAAATAGGAAAAGTAGCCCGGCAGAGTACAGAGGATAACCTCGAACCCACCCCGCTGAACATACAGCTCACCAAACTCGCCAAATCTAATCGGAAAGATCGGTTTTCACCGTTGCCGGTCTGGCTTTCCTTATTTTCTTCGTGAAGGATGTAGTGCTATATTTTGATTTCGGTTCGCTGAATGGATGGCATGAGTGGCTTCCGGTTTTCGAACGGACACTGAAATATTTTATGATGGCAGTTACGCTGATTGTAGTAGCTGTACCTGAAGGATTGCCAATGAGTGTTACGCTTAGTCTGGCATTGAACATGCGTCGTATGCTTTCCACCAACAATCTAGTGCGGAAAATGCATGCTTGCGAAACAATGGGAGCCATCACCGTGATTTGTACGGATAAAACCGGTACACTGACTCAAAATCTGATGCAAGTGCACGAACCCAATTTCTATGGTATAAAAAATGGCAGTGACTTGTCTGATGACGATATTAGCGCACTTATCGCAGAAGGAATCAGCGCCAATTCAACAGCTTTTCTTGAAGAATCAACCAATGGAGAAAAACCCAAAGGCGTAGGAAATCCAACCGAAGTGGCTTTATTGCTCTGGCTTAACAAACAGGGAAGAGATTACCTGCAACTCCGCGAACAAGCTCATGTTCTCGATCAACTCACCTTCTCTACCGAACGGAAATTCATGGCGACTCTTGTTGAATCCCCATTGATCGGCAAAAAAATACTTTATATAAAAGGAGCTCCTGAAATTGTTTTGGGTAAGTGTAAAGAAGTTGTTCTGGATGGACGGCAAGTGGATGCGGTAGAGTATCGTTCTACAGTAGAAGCACAACTGTTGAGTTATCAGAATATGGCTATGCGTACACTTGGATTTGCATTCAAGATTGTCGGAGAAAATGAACCAAACGATTGCACGGAACTAGTTTCAGCCAACGACCTCAATTTCTTAGGAGTCGTAGCCATCTCAGACCCGATTCGTCCGGATGTACCCGCCGCCGTGGCCAAATGCCAGTCGGCTGGTATCGGTATCAAGATCGTTACCGGTGACACACCGGGAACTGCGACGGAAATTGCACGCCAGATAGGTCTTTGGAACCCTGAAACTGATACGGAACGAAATCGTATCACCGGTGTTGCCTTTGCCGAACTGAGTGATGAAGAGGCGCTGGACCGTGTGATGGACCTCAAAATCATGTCTCGCGCCCGCCCGACGGACAAACAACGTCTTGTGCAGTTGCTTCAACAAAAAGGAGCCGTAGTCGCCGTAACCGGAGACGGTACGAACGATGCACCCGCCCTGAATCATGCCCAAGTAGGTTTGTCAATGGGTACAGGTACTTCTGTAGCTAAAGAAGCCAGTGATATTACGTTGCTCGACGACTCGTTCAACAGTATCGGCACCGCTGTTATGTGGGGACGTTCACTGTATAAGAATATCCAGCGTTTCATCGTATTCCAGCTGACGATCAACTTTGTGGCATTGCTTATCGTTCTGCTAGGCTCCGTAATCGGTACGGAACTTCCGCTGACTGTAACACAAATGTTATGGGTGAACCTGATTATGGATACTTTTGCCGCTTTGGCTCTTGCCTCTATTCCACCCAGCGAAACGGTGATGCTTGAGAAACCTCGTCGCAGTACCGATTTTATTATCAGTAAGGCAATGCGGTCTAATATAATAGGTGTAGGTTCTATCTTCCTCATCGTATTGCTCGGAATGATTTATTATTTCGACCACAGTACGCAAGGAATGAATGTACACAACCTGACTATTTTCTTCACCTTCTTTGTCATGCTGCAATTCTGGAATCTGTTCAATGCCCGTGTATTCGGTACTACCGATTCGGCATTCAAGGGACTTTCCAAATCGTATGGGATGGAGCTTATTGTACTGGCTATTCTTGCCGGACAATTCCTCATCGTACAATTCGGTGGAGCCGTATTCCGCACGGAACCGCTCGACTGGCAAACCTGGCTTCTTATTATAGGCGTTTCGTCCACGGTGTTATGGGTTGGAGAACTTATTCGCCTTGTTCAACGTATTATTCACAAAAAAGAAAGAAATGAAAAGTAAAGGAATCAAAAACCTTCTTATTGATTTAGGCGGTGTACTGATAAATCTCGACCGCCAACGTTGCATTGAGCACTTTCAGAAGTTAGGGCTCCAAAACGTGGATGCATTGCTGGATATCCAGAACCAGGACGGACTCCTGATGCAACAGGAAAAAGGATTGATTACACCTGCCGAATTCCGTGACGGAGTTCGTAAAATGATAGGCAAAGCAGTTAGCGACAAACAAATAGATGCAGCCTGGAATAGTTTTCTGGTAGATATACCCACACAAAAACTGGATTTATTATTAAAATTACGTGAGAAATATGTCGTCTATTTATTGAGCAATACCAACCAAATTCATTGGGAATGGACATGTGCTCATTTGTTTCCTTACCGCACCTTTAAGGTGGAAGATTATTTTGAAAAAACGTACCTCTCTTTTGAAATGAAAATGGCCAAGCCCGAACCGGAGATATTCAAGGCAATCATAGAGGATGCCGGTATCGAGCCGAAAGAAACGCTTTTTATTGATGACTCTGAAATGAACTGTAAGACAGCCCAAAATTTAGGAATTTCCACCTATACAGCGAAAGCAGGCGAAGACTGGAGTCCTCTTTTCAACCTCAAATAATTTTAGAGATATGCAGATTATACGTGACATATCGGCAATTACCCCGGAACCCTGCGTAGCTACCATCGGTTTCTTTGATGGAGTACATGCAGGACATCGCTATCTGATTCAGCAAGTGAAAGAGATAGCCGCCGCCAAAGGTCTACGCTCTGCATTGGTTACTTTTCCCGTTCATCCCCGAAAAGTGATGAATGTGGAGTATCGTCGGAACTTCTGACTACCCCCGAAGAAAAAATAAGTCTGCTTGCAGACATCGGGGTAGACTACTGCCTGATGCTTGATTTCACTCCGGAAATTTCCCGGCTCACTGCCCGGGAGTTTATGACACAGTTGCTAAAAAAGAGCGTTATCAGGTAAAATATCTGGTTATCGGCTATGACCATCGTTTCGGACATAACCGCAGCGAAGGTTTCGAGGATTATGTACGTTATGGAAAAGAAATTGGCATAGAAGTAATTCGCGCCAAAGCGTATACCAGCAATATAGAAATAGGGAACGAACCCAACATTCCGGTGAGCTCTTCCTGATCCGCAAACTTCTTCATGAAGGAGAAGTTAGCCTGGCCGCCCATTGTCTGAAATATGAATATTTCCTTGACGGGATCGTAGTAGGCGGCTATCAGGTAGTCAGAAAGATAGGTTTCCCAACAGCCAATTTACGGGTGGATGATCCCGATAAACTGATTCCTGCCGATGGCGTATATGCCGTATGGGTAACATTTGACGGGAAAACGTATATGGGGATGCTGAATATAGGTGTCCGCCCGACGATTGACAATGGTCCGAACCGGACGATTGAGGTGAATATCCTCCACTTCCATTCTGACATATATGATAAATTCATCCGGCTTACTTTTGTTAAACGGACACGTCCCGAACTGAAATTCTCCAGTATCGACGAGTTAATAACACAGCTCCATAAGGATGCTGAAGAGACAGAAACAATTCTTAAAAATAGATTCTTATGCAAAAGTCATTTATGAGCATCTCTTTGGTGGTAATAGCTATATCCATGTTAGCTATGTTTATCTATAGTTTCTTTACCACTAAATAAAAAAAAACATGAAAACGGCTATCAAATTAGTATTAATAGACCTTCTCATTGCGCAGATTATTGCTCCAATCCTGATTATGATTCCCTGTACGATCTATTTGTTCGTCACCACGGGAAATCTGGATAAAGTCACTCTGACGCAAATGATTATGATCCCAGCACAACTAGCCGGTCAGATTATGATGGGTATTTATCTATGGAAAGCCGGTTATATCAGTAAAAAGAAGGCAACATGGTTACCTGTGTCAGCCCCTTATCTGGTCTGTAGTGCCATTGCAATCCTAACTTGCGGGTTTGCAGTTTCCTCACTAATGAGCCTGCTGGATTGGATTCCCAATATCATGGAACAGTCTTTCGATATTCTCCAATCCGGATGGGGAGGCATTCTTGCCATATCCATCATAGGTCCTGTACTCGAAGAGTTATTGTTTCGCGGAGCAATCACCAAAGCATTGTTACAGCAATACAGTCCGGCAAAAGCAATTCTCATTGCAGCATTCCTATTCGGTGTCTTTCATATCAATCCTGCCCAGATACTTCCGGCATTCCTGATCGGTATCCTGCTGGCATGGACATTCTACAAAACCGGCAGCTTAATCCCCTGCATACTTATGCATATACTGAATAACTCCTTGTCGGTATATCTCAGTATCAAGTTTCCGGAAGCAGAAAATATGGACGACCTGATTAACGGTACCCCGTATCTCATCGTCCTATTCGGGTCAATCCTCCTGTTTATCGGTATCATACTGACCATGAACCACCTGACTTCCCAAAAGCAGCAATAAAAAAGGGAAGTTTTTACTTCCCCTCTTTCGCTTTGAATGCTAATGCATACATTCGTATTTGCTTTACCATCGACAGCAAACCGTTGCTACGCGTTGGCGATAGATGCTCTTTCAGTCCGATCTTGTCTATAAAATAAAGATCTGCATTTAAGATTTCATCAGGAGTATGTCCGGAAAAGACTTTAATCAACAAGGCAATAATCCCCTTTACAATCAAAGCATCGCTTTCTGCTTTAAACACGATTTTTCCATCCACATCGTCCGCCTGAAGCCATACACGGCTCTGACAGCCTTCGATCAGATTTTGTTCCGTCTTATATTTTTTCTTCAAGTGGTTCCTGCTCATTCCCCAGATCAATAAGTAATTGATAACGGTCCATCCAATCGTCGAAGTCACTGAATTCCGCAATCACTTCATCTTGTAGTTCATTAATTGACATTATAGTAATTATTTAATTAGACAATATACCAATGTGCGAATAGCAGATGCCGTATTTAAAACCGGTATATCAATCTATCAACACCTTATTATATTATTTCTCAATTCTATTATTTCTCATTATAAATCACTTCCAATACCGTCTGACCGACTGCTTTCAACGTATTCTTATCAATATGTTCCATATTGTCATTGACAGTATGCCATGTCGGGGTAAAATCACCTTCCTGATTGTAGGGAATGATATCGATCGTTTTAATACGTGCCAGACGATTTATGAACAGATGGTCGTCTGTTACAAATCCTCCGTTTCCATCCATGAAAGTCTTTCCGTAACCCGCTTTCTTTGCCGCTTTCCAAACCTTCTTATTTATGTCCGGAGCAAATTCTTCCGAATACCCTTCTTTCATAAACACACTGCCTTCACCTCCTACCATATCGAGCAGGATACCAAAACGTGCATTATATCCTTGTACATGAGGATTACGTGCCCAATACTGCGATCCCAGACACCAGAATTCCTCCTTATGCTTTCCTGTATAAAACTGTGGCGCACCGTAGTCCTCTGCATCCAACAGAATGATATCAATCCCCAATTCCGGTTGTTGCTGATTGACCAGACGAGCTATTTCGAGCAAAAGCTCCTACCCCACTGGCACCATCATTTGCACCCAGAATCGGAGTTTTATGGTTCTTCTCGTCAGGATCGTTATCAGCCCATGGGCGTGTATCCCAATGTGCAAACAAAGCGATTCTCTTTTTACTTTCCGGCTTATAAGAACCGATAATGTTTCTCGCTTTCAACAACGTACCGTCATAAGCAATCAAATCAGCATATTGATTAGTCACTTGAGCACCGAAAGCCTCTAATTGACTGGCAAGGTAATTGCCACAGGCAACATGTTCTTTAGTGTTAGGAACACGAGGTCCAAAATCTACCTGATTCTTTACATACAAATAGGCACTGTCCGCATCAAACTGAGGTACATTCACAACTGTCTTTTCGTCTTGTTCACTCGTACTATTTGCCTTGTTACCTCCACCGCAAGAGAATGCTGATAATAACAAAAGGCACTCGTCAACACTATCATAGATTTCTTTTTCATCGTCCTTTTATCTATATGAAGCCTCAAAATTAGTCATTTTCACCACAGTATCGTTCAGATGGAATGGATTATTAACATATAAACTTTAGTTCCACATTTTTCTTTCCCACCACAAGCTCTACTTTTGCACCGTTGATAAGCGGGAGATTATGAGTCACATGCCCCACCGGGAAATTAAAACAGACGGATAATCATACTCTTTTACTAAATCTGCCAAAGCAGCATACAGTTCCTTGCCCAACGAACAGTCTTCTTCATATTCTGTAAATTGACCGATAATCAATCCGGACAGTTTTTCTAACACGCCCCCCAGTTTCAAATTATACATCATACGTTCGATGGCATGCGGACGTTCGCTAACATCTTCAATAAACAGTATAGTGCCTTCCGCCGGAATATCATAAGGAGTGCCACGCAAACCGTAGGCTACCGCCATGTTACCGCCATGCAAAACGCCTTGTGCCGTCCCCTGCTTGTTCAGTTTATGCTTCTCGCACATGTAAGAAGGAATATTTCCCAATAGAATATCCTTCAGATAGTTCGCACAAAGATCGTCTTCCGGTTCCACCGTAAGATGACGTGCCATCAATGAATGAAGGGAAGCATATCCATTTTTCTGAAACAGATTGTGCAAAGCGGTTATATCGCTAAAGCCCAGTAACCATTTCGGATGTTCACAAAAGGCCGTAAAATCAATTTTATCGATCAAATGTACCGCCCCGTACCCTCCACGGCTGCAAAGAATAGCCTTCACTTTAGGGTCGTCCATCGCATCCTGCAAATCTTTCAGCCGCTGCTTGATTGTCCCGGCATATCTTCCGGATGAACTTCCGGCATGCTTTCCTATAGCCACTTTCAAGCCCCATGATTCCATCCGTTTCTTGGCTCCTTTTAGGAATTGTTGGTCTATCTTACTCGAAGGTGATACAATAACCACTTTATCACCTTTCTGCAAAAAGGGAGGAAATTGAATATCCATATATGTTCTTATTTTATTGACTTTCGCTGATAAAAACGCACCCAGTCCACTTCCATTTCTACCGGAAGGTCTTTGGGATCGACTACTCCGACCCACGAACCGCCCAACTGCATATCGATCAGCAGATAAAACGGCTGATTAAAAGGGGAATTGTCCTTCTTCTTTCGTTTGTATGCGGGGATAAGTAAACGTATGTATGTCGTTGACATAGAACGAAAGACTATCCGGATACATTTCGACTGCAAAAAATATTGTAGCGGTCAGGGTGAATCACTCCCATAGAATGTGATACCGGATGATCCTTGATCCCCAGCGTATAAGTGTAATGGGAATGAACTGTCTGATAAGCAATAGAATCGTTATTCAAACGTTCCATGATATCAATCTCACCGCCGGATGGCCATGCCGCTCCTTCAGGCAACATCCAGATGGCAGGCCATGCTCCTCCCGCCGCATTCAACTTGGCACAAATCTCAATACGCCCGTTCGTAAAAGCCTTTTTGCCTTTTGTATACACACCGCCTGTCAAATAAGGGGCAGTGTCATTGCGTTGGGTATGATTGGCAATGCCTCTTAACACCAGCTTGCCTTTGCGCATGGCAAAGCAGGAATCAAAATCAGACATATAATTATTCCAGTCGGCCTTCCCTCGCGGAATCTTGCTCCAGACCTGTGAATCGAAACTCTTTTTTCTGATTAAAGTTCTCTTCCCAGATCAAAGACCAACCGGAAGACGTCTTGCTGCTTTTACAGGAAACAAGCGTCCAACAAAGGAGAATTAAGCTAAGAAATAATAGATTTTAAACTGTTTCATGGTGTCTTTTATTTTATTGGGGGATTTATTTGCAAAAATACAGGAAAAAACGGTTCCATGCACATCCAACAGCCAAAACAAATAAAATATAGCAAAATGTTACATAATGGATGTAATTTTTCGGGTTATAATCATTATTTTTTCAATCATTTTTCTGATATTTGCTAAAAATCTAACGTTATGGAACCTATTCTAAATTTTGCCCAGTTAACGGCTCATCTTAAAAAACTAAACCATAGAAAACGAATTGCCGTGGTCTGTGCGAACGATCCTAACACTGAATATGCCATCTCCCGTGCTTTGGAAGAAGGGATTGCAGAATTTCTGATGATTGGAGATTCTACCATTCTGAAGAAATATCCCACGCTCAAACAATATCCTGAATACGTAAAAACCATCCACATAGAAAATCCGGATGAAGCGGCGCGCGAAGCTGTCCGCATTGTGCGTGAAGGAGGAGCGGATATTTTGATGAAAGGGATTATCAATACGGACAACTTACTGCATGCCATACTCGACAAAGAAAAAGGTTTGTTACCGAAAGGGAAAATCCTCACGCATCTGGCAGTAATGGAAATTCCTACTTACCATAAACTGCTTTTCTTCTCGGATGCCGCCGTCATTCCGCGTCCTACTTTACAGCAACGTATAGAAATGATTTGGTATGCTATCTGCACCTGCCGTCACTTTGGTATCGAACAACCGCGTGTCGCATTGATTCACTGCACAGAAAAAGTGAGTGCCAAGTTCCCTCATTCACTAGATTATGTGAATATCGTAGAACTTGCCGAAGCGGGAGAATTCGGAAATGTGATTATTGACGGCCCGCTGGATGTACGTACTGCCTGCGAACAAGCAAGTGGTGATATTAAAGGGATTGTATCTCCTATCAACGGACAGGCAGATGTCTTGATATTCCCGAACATTGAATCGGGTAATGCATTCTACAAATCCGTCTCTTTGTTTGCACAGGCAGAAATGGCAGGATTGCTGCAAGGTCCCATTTGCCCTGTAGTACTTCCATCGCGTAGTGATTCCGGCTTGTCCAAATATTACAGCATTGCAATGGCATGCTTACAAGTGTCAGGAGATTGCAAATGCAGAAAACAAGTCAGCCAAGTCACCGGCTCATCATTCTAAATTCACCACTAAAAGCCTACTATTCATGAAAATTCTGGTTATCAACCCCGGTTCTACTTCTACTAAAATAGCAGTTTACGAAAATGAAACTCCGCTGTTTGTCAGTAATATAAAACATTCTGTAGAAGAACTATCCGCTTTTCCCGAGGTGATAGACCAGTTTGAATTCCGGAAAAACCTGGTGTTACAAGAATTGGAAAACAATAAGATACCTTTTTCTTTTGATGCAATCATCGGACGCGGCGGTTTAGTGAAACCGATACCGGGCGGAGTGTATGAGGTAAATGAGGCCATGAAACGTGATACAGTGCATGCTATGCGTACCCATGCTTGTAACTTAGGAGGATTGATTGCCAGCAAACTGGCTTCTACATTACCCGACTGTCCGGCTTTCATTGCTGATCCGGGAGTGGTGGATGAACTGGAAGATATAGCACGCATTACAGGTTCTCCCTTAATGCCGAAGATCACCATCTGGCATGCATTAAACCAGAAAGCAATCGCCCGCCGCTTCGCCAAAGAGCAGGGAACCCAATACGAAAATCTGGATTTAATTATCTGCCATCTGGGAGGTGGCATCTCTGTCGCAGTCCATCACCACGGACGAGCCATTGACGCCAATAATGCTTTAGACGGCGAAGGGCCTTTCTCACCGGAACGTGACGGTACACTTCCCGCCGGTCAACTGATTGACCTATGTTTTAGCGGTCAACTCACCAAAGACCAATCGAAAAAACGTATCTCCGGACGTGCCGGACTGACGGCCCATCTGGGCACTACCGATGTTCCCGCCATTATCAAAGCCATAGAAGAAGGTGACAAAAAAGCTGAACTGATACTGGATGCCATGATATATAATGTTGCGAAAGCGATAGGAGCCAGTGCCACCGTACTTTGTGGGAAGATAGATGCCATCCTTCTGACAGGAGGTATCGCCTATTCGGACTATGTGATTTCAAGACTGAAAAAAAGAATCTCTTTCCTGGCTCCCATCTATGTTTATCCCGGAGAGAATGAAATGGAGTCGTTAGCATTTAATGCCATAGGAGCACTAAAGGGGAATTGCCGATACAAATCTATAAATAGGCGGGCGCACAAAAGGCTATTCAGTTACCAATCACCAAGCAATCTGATAGTTTCTGTTTCTAATTGGAAACGGCTAACTGTACAGCATCATTCACAATGCCTGCTAATATAAAGTCTTGAGCACATAAATGGTTCGACCAAAAGAACACTAATACAAATAATAACAGTAAGGTATATTTGTCTATTTCACATAGATAGTTGAATAACATAGTAAAAAAAAGTACTTTTGCGATAGTTTCTTTAGCGGGGTTAATAAAAAAGCGCCTATTAGCCATCGCATTAACCACGATTTTAACCACGACCTTAACCACGAAGCTATACCTTTGCCATGTCTCAACCCGTGGGGAACATTCAACATTGGCAACACATGAAAACGCTGTGATTACTTCGCAAGCTATAAGCTCAAAAAAGAAAATTATGAAGAAATGTTGGTTATTATTTTTAGTGCTTAGCTGCACGCTTCTTGCCCAGTCCAAAGACTGGACACAATACGTTAATCCGTTAATGGGAACACAATCATCTTTTGAATTATCAACAGGTAATACTTATCCGGCCATTGCCCGTCCATGGGGGATGAATTTCTGGACCCCACAGACCGGAAAAATGGGAGACGGATGGCAATATGTCTATACAGCCAATAAAATCCGTGGATTCAAACAAACTCATCAGCCCAGCCCATGGATAAACGATTACGGACAGTTCTCCATTATGCCGATGGTGGGTAAACCTGAATTCGACGAAGAAAAAGCGGGCTAGCTGGTTCGGACACAAAGGAGAAGAAGCAACTCCTTATTACTACAAGGTGTATCTGGCCGAATATGATATTGTCACGGAGATGTCTCCGACCGAACGTGCTGTTCTCTTCCGGTTCACTTTCCCGGAAAACGCACATTCGTATATTGCAGTCGATGCATTTGACAAAGGTTCTTTTATTCAGATTATCCCAGAAGAAAACAAGATTATCGGCTATACCACCCGCAATAGCGGAGGAGTTCCCGAAAACTTCAAGAACTATTTTATTATTCAATTCGATAAGCCTTTCACCTATAAAGCCACTGTAAATAATGGAAATATTCAAGAAAATGCAACCGAACAGCCAACTGACCATGCAGGAGCCATTATAGGTTTTAAAACTCAACGTGGAGAACAAGTACATGCACGCATCGCCTCTTCCTTTATCAGCTTCGAACAGGCTGCAAGAAATATGAAAGAATTAGGAAATGACAATCTGGAGCAGATAAAACAAAAGGGACAGAAAGCATGGAACCAAGTACTGGGAAAAATCGAAGTGGAAGGAGGAAACCTCGATCAATACCGCACTTTCTACTCCTGCTTATACCGTTCGTTACTTTTCCCCGAAAATTCTACGAACTGGACGAAGCCGGAAAACCTGTTCATTACAGCCCTTATAACGGGCAAGTTCTACCGGGATATATGTTTACCGACACCGGATTTTGGGATACTTTCCGGTGTCTTTTCCCATTACTGAATCTGATGTATCCGTCGATGAATAAAGAAATGCAGGAAGGGCTCATCAATACCTACAAAGAAAGCGGATTCTTCCCCGAATGGGCCAGCCCCGGACACAGAGACTGCATGATAGGAAATAATTCGGCTTCCGTATTGGCAGATGCTTATTTAAAAGGTATTAAAGTAGAAGATGTGAAAACTTTGTACGAAGGGTTAATACACGGAACAAAGAACGTACATCCCACCGTATCTTCCACAGGAAGACGCGGATACGAATATTATAATAAGCTGGGTTATGTCCCTTATAACGTAAAAAAATCAATGAAAACACAGCCAGAACTTTGGAATATGCCTACAATGACTGGTGTATCTATCAATTAGCCAAAGAATTAAAGCGACCGGAAAAAAGAAATACAGCTCTTTGCCAAACGGGCGATGAACTATAAGAATGTATTCGATAAAGACTCCAAGCTCATGCGAGGAAAAAATGAAGATGGAACATTCCAATCTCCATTCTCACCATTGAAATGGGGAGATGCATTTACCGAAGGAAACAGCTGGCACTACTCATGGTCTGTATTCCACGATCCACAAGGATTAATTGACTTAATGGGAGGAAAAGATATGTTTATCACTATGCTGGATTCTGTATTTTCCGTACCTCCTGTCTTTGATGAGAGTTATTACGGGCAGGTTATTCATGAGATTCGTGAAATGACAATCATGAATATGGGGAATTACGCGCATGGCAACCAACCAATCCAACACATGATCTACCTATACAACTATGCCGGTCAACCCTGGAAAGCGCAGCATTGGCTACGCCAGGTCATGGATAGAATGTACACACCGGGCCCTGACGGATATTGTGGAGATGAAGATAATGGGCAGACTTCGGCATGGTATGTTTTCTCCGCATTAGGTTTTTACCCCGTATGTCCGGGAACCGACGAATACGTCGTTGGAGCTCCTCTTTTTAAAAAAAGCAACCTTACATCTTGAAAACGGTAACAGCCTCATCATCCATGCAACCGATAACAACAAGAAGAATATGTATATTCAAACAATGAATCTGAACGGCACAGAATATAAAAAGAACTATCTACGCCATGAAGACTTATTAAAAGGAGGAAACATTAACTTCCAAATGGGAAGCCAGCCCAATTTAAACAGAGGAACGGAAGAGGAAAGCTTTCCTTACTCCTTCTCTAAAGTCCTAAAAAAGATTCGTTAAATTCATAAAAACAAGAGACTGTTTAACTAAGTCTCATGTTGATAAGTTTGCCTCTATTATGGGAATCCATAGCAGAGGCAAATTTTATTCTTCAAGACTTATTAGGGATATTCATTAAAAGGAAAAAGTGATCTCCTTATTCATCAACGTTTCAAAAATCAGAAAAAGATAGAGGAGCCACACACCTTATAGCAACATGTATGCTACTTGTCTCTTAAGAAAGAGTTACCTCCTCCAATAAAGCAAGCTCCCAACTACGCCAAACAATAGTAATTAACTTCAGTTCACCTTTCGCCCTGGCTTCTGCCACCAGTTCATCTTCACTATAACGAAGTAACTGTTCGCGCGCCTCATCAGCAAGGGCACGTATTTCTTTTTCCGAAGCACCGGCTTTTGCATATTTCACCTCAAGCAGATAGGTGAAAGGAGGCAGTACAGGAACCGACGGACTAGGTTTGAAGAAGAAATCTGCAAAACCCTTATTCAATTCGTATTCCGGATAGAGCTGATAATAACGATACATTCCTAAATAGGCAAGCAAGAAGCCTTTAATGTGCGCTTCACCTTCAATATATTCACGGATACGACTTTGCTCACGAACAGCATTGGCGATAAAATCGAACAAAGGTTTCCAGTCTCCCCTGAAAGCCATATTCTCAAATAAAGCACTCATCCTGTTCATGTCAATTTTAAAGATATCATGCTTGATGTAGCCTTGTATCAAGAAATTAAACAGTTGTTCTCTTACAACCAAATTCGGTACATGTAAAATGGGTCTTCCCACCATGTCCACACCTTTGATGGAAAGAAGTCCGAAATAGAATAATAAAGACTTGAAATTACTGGGATCCGTCATTTCCAATGCGGAAAAGTGTGTAGCAATGTCCGTAGTTATTTCTCCCTGCTCGGCTATTTCCTTTATAACGGAAAAATTCTCTCCCAACCCGTGATCTAGCTTTATCAAGTATGCCAACTTGTTAAAGTCAGTGCGAATGTTGGGATCTACGATTTGTTCAGGCTTTTCCCCATGCAAAACAAAAGACTTCATAAAATAAAGTACCATATCGGAGTTAAACATACAATCCACCAATCTACTTCTACTAAAGCAATAATTGTCATAATTAGGTTTCATCATGACAACAGTTTCATCTACAGATTGCATCAACACTCCCTGTTCTTTATAATAAGTAAGCATTTCACGCAGTTCCGCTTCACTGAAACCTACTAAATCATTAAACCAAGGATCAGTCGTAATATTGGTTCCGATATTAAAGCCACTAGTCACATCATCCATCGTCACCGGACTCACTCCGGTAATAAACAACCGTTCAAGAGCAGCTCCGGTTCCGGTAGTAGCGGATTTTATCACGTTAAAGAAGCCACGAATAAAACCTTCGCCATGCGTTGCTTTCCTGTAAAATTCCGTACCGTAAGTTGAAAGAATGGTATTGGTGAAATTATCATATTCATCAATGAGTAAATAAATACGAATATTTTTCTTACGGGTAGCATAGGAATTAATCGCAGACAGAAAAGCACCGGGTTCTTCTTGTATTTTCTCATCAAGAACATCCCAAATTTCTTTTCCTAACAAATCTTCATACTTAAAGACAAAATCTTTAAGTTTGCTACAACAATGCAGCTTAAACGATAGTTCTACTTCATTGACATTGGAACTCACTTCCGAGAAATTAAACCGCATAATGAGAAACTGATTGTGGAGCTTCGTCGGATGCTGACCTATGTATAGCTGACCAAACAACTCGTCAAACTGTTCAGCATGATTTACGTCATAATAGGCCTCTAACATAGCCAAAGTCAGACTCTTCCCAAATCTACGGGGACGTATCAGAAACAGATAAGGCGGTTGCATCTCTATTTTTTCAATGAACATTGTCTTATCTACATAATAATAATTCTCTTTCTGAATTCGGCTAAAATCAGTTATTCCGTAAGGTATTTGTTTCATCATATTGCGATTCCTTTCAATTTATCTGTCCCTTATTTCTGCAGACTTTTTTCAATATTCTGCAAACGGTGTTCTAACGCTGCATACTTTTCATCCTTTTCTTTTAAAAGACGCTCGTAGAGTTCAGTGATTTTGTCGATAGGATTGAAATTGTTTACCCGATTATCATTACTACTGTCAGTATCTTCGGTATAGGATTTCACAGTACCAATATTAATCTTTGCTCCACTTGTATTTTGTTCCGAATCATTCACCGTATTATTCTCAAACACCACCGTCTGTGCATCCTCCTCCAAAGTCTTGAGATAATCGAAAGGGACATTCAATGCACGTGCAAAGCGTTGCAACATCTCATCATCAATCACCTTCATCTTCTCATATTTAGAAACAGCAGGTTGTGAGAGATGTACTAATTCACTCAAACCCTCCTGGTTCATATTCTTTTCAATACGGGTACGACGTATATTGCGTCCGTGATGGACTCTCCCAATTGTCAATTCTTCTGTTTCCATTTTTATTTTCTTTCTTTTTTAAAATCCAACAAATATACAAATGAAAAGTTTCGCTCGAAGCAAATATACGAAAAAAACGAATAGATGTGATAATATGGATAAAAGGAATATTACAACCTGACAAATAGAATAAAATGAATACTTCAAACAGCGCATAATGTGTTAAATTATCACGAACTTTACCGCACGAAAGGGCAACAAAACAAAAGAGCTTACGAACATGAAAAGAATATTGACAAATAAAGAATACAGGTTCATAAAAGGGCTCAAAGAATTGATGACTAAATACAATGCGGTGATCTCTACAGATGCGCAAGGGAAAATTGAGATTGTGGTGAATGAAGACAACGAATCATTTGATTTTGAAGCAGAAAGCACGATCTATTTAGGAGCTTGTTTTTCAGATTATGAGTTAAATGAATTACTGGAAAAGAACTTCGCACACATAAAACGAATAAAAGAGGAGTATAAAACAAACTTGTAAACGGATCTATATAATCGAAAAATCATTAATCCTAATCTCTATATAAACACCCCACCGGTTTCTTTAAAACCAACGACCTCTTCCTTTTAAAGGAAGGGGTCGTTCCTTTAAAAAGGAGTGAAGCTTTCGTTTTAAAGCAAGAAAAACGACCTTATTAACAGGTATATTTGCCTGTATCATAAACTTTTAAATAAAAAAGCTCTTTCAAAGAAATTTTTCTCATATCTTTGCGACGTGTTAAGTTAATAAATTGATTAAGGTCGATTTTTGACTGTTTCGAATCGGGAAGTATGGGGGTACTTTCCGATTCTTTTTTTGGGGAGGATATAACAAGGTGTCTTTCATCTTTTTAAAGGTTTTAATAAACTGAATAAATCTAATATATACTAACTCTATATATAAAACAGTTCAACCCCGGATGATACTAATAAAAAAAGAAGGCTGTTTCAAAATTGAAACAGCCTTCTTTATATATAGACGCTATCGCGTTCTTATTTCTTTTCTGGTCTTGGCATCAACACTTTTCTTGAAAGTTTGAATTTACCAGTTTTCTGGTCAACATCAATCAGTTTTACTTCGATTTCATCACCTTCCTTAATTCCAGCTTCTTCTACTGTTTCCAGACGCTTCCAATCAATTTCAGAGATGTGCAGCAAACCATCCTTGCCCGGCAAGAATTCGATGAATGCACCGTAAGGCATAATAGAACGAACTTTACCTTTATAAACTTCGCCCACTTCAGGAACAGCAACGATTGCTTTAATCATGCGCATTGCATTATCAATACATTTTTTGTTTGTTCCGGAAACTTCGATGCGTCCCATACCATCAATTTCTTCGATAGTAATCACAGCACCGGTTTCTTCCTGCATACCTTGGATGATTTTTCCACCAGGGCCGATTACAGCACCGATAAATTCTTTAGGAATTGTCATCGTTTCAATGCGTGGAGCATGTTCTTTCAGGTCAGCACGCGGTTCAGCGATTGTCTCGGTGATCTTGTCGAGGATGTGCATACGTCCTTCTTTTGCCTGATTCAAAGCACGTTCCAGAATTTCGTAAGACAGACCGTCTACCTTGATATCCATCTGGGTAGCCGTAATACCATCTTTTGTTCCCGTTACTTTGAAGTCCATATCACCCAAGTGGTCTTCGTCACCAAGAATATCAGACAATACAGCATATTTTTCTTCACCGCCATTCTCGATCAATCCCATAGCAATACCTGATACCGGTTTCTTGATCTTCACACCAGCATCCATCAATGCCAATGTTCCGGCACATACAGTAGCCATAGAAGAAGAGCCGTTAGATTCGAGAATATCTGAAACCACACGTACTACATACGGATAGTCAGCAGGAATCTGTCCTTTCAAAGCACGCCAAGCCAAGTGACCGTGACCGATTTCGCGACGACCTACACCACGTTGTGCTTTTTGCTTCACCTGTAGAGAAAGGAGGGAAATTATAATGCAATAAGAAACGTTCTTTTCCGTGTTCCAAAACATCGTCAATGATCTTCTCATCCAGTTTGGTACCCAGAGTAACAGAAGTCAGTGATTGTGTTTCACCACGAGTAAAGATAGCAGATCCGTGAGGACCAGGCAGAGGACCAACCTCACACCAGATCGGGCGGATTTCAGTAGTCTTACGACCATCCAAACGCTTACCTTCGTCAAGGATAGAACGGCGCATGGCTTCTTTTTCTACATCGTGATAGTAACGGTCGATCAACGCACCCTTTTCGTCCAACTCTTCTTCAGAGAATTGAGCTTTGAATTCTTCACGGATAGCTTCGAAAGCAGCAAAACGTTCGTGTTTGTTATTGTTTCCGGAAGCGGCAACAGCGTAAGCTTTTTCGTAGCATGCTTCACGAACAGCCTTGCGCAAATCTTCGTCGTTCACTTCATGGTTGTATTCACGTTTCACTGTTTTTCCAACCTCTTCAGTCAACTCCATCTGTGCTTTACAATGAACCTTGATAGCTTCATGAGCTACTTTCATTGCTTCCAGCAATTCAGCTTCGGATACTTCGTGCATTTCACCTTCTACCATCATGATGTTCTCATAAGTAGCGGCCACCATCAGATCCATATCAGCTTTTTTCCAGTTGTTCAAAAGTAGGATTGATAACGAACTGACCGTCGATACGTGCTACACGTACTTCTGAAATCGGTCCGTTGAAAGGAATATCTGAAACAGCAAGTGCTGCAGAAGCGGCAAGTCCTGCCAATGCATCGGGCATATCAACACCATCAGCAGAAAAGAGGATGATGTTCACATATACCTCTGCGTGATAATTATCGGGGAATAAAGGACGGAGAGCACGGTCGACAAGACGGCAAGTGAGAATCTCATAATCAGAAGCTCTACCTTCTCGCTTGGTGAAACCACCGGGAAAACGGCCGAATGCCGCAAATTTTTCTTTGTACTCTACCTGCAAAGGCATGAAATCTGTTCCGGGAACTGCATCTTTAGCGGCACAAACAGTAGCTAATAACATGGTGTTTCCCATGCGGAGCATTACAGAACCGTCTGCCTGTTTTGCCAACTTTCCCGTCTCGAGCGTGATGGTTCTTCCATCAGGTAACTCGATTGTCTTAACAATTGGGTTAATCATAAAAAATTGTTTTATCTATACTTTTTCTTTCAAAATTCCTGCAAGGATATACATTTATCGTGGTAATTAGGTGGAAATGAGGTAAAAAGTTAGTGGCGAACTGATTTTTTTTCAAAATTAGGATGAAGAACACAGCAAAATGCTTTGACTAATCTCGAAAAGAAGTATATTTGCATCTCGTTAATAACACACACTATATGAAAAAGGTTACTTTTGCAGCGCTCGCCGCACTTACTATTACTGCTTGTAGTTCCGGCCCTAAATTCCAGGTGAACGGGGATGTATCAGGAGCCGACGGTAAAATGCTTTATCTCGAAGCTTCCGGTCTGGAAGGTATTGTTCCGCTCGATTCAGTGAAGCTGAAAGGGGAAGGTACATTCAGTTTCAAGCAGCCTCGTCCCGAGTCACCCGAATTTTACCGTTTGCGGATTGACGACAAAATCATCAATTTTTCTGTAGATTCTATCGAAACGATTCAAATCAAAGCTCCGTATGTGGATTTCTCTACTACTTATACGGTGGAAGGTTCGGAAAACAGCAATAAGATAAAAGAACTGACGTTGAAGCAGATTCGCCTTCAAAAAGAGGTGGACAATTTACTGGCATCCCTGCGCAGTAACGGAATAGGACATGATGTGTTTGAAGACAGCCTGGCAACATTGCTCAACAACTATAAGGAAGATGTCAAAGTAAACTATATTTTGCTGCTCCCAACACGGCTGCAGCTTACTTTGCCCTGTTCCAGAAGCTCAATAATTATCTGATATTCGATCCGTTGAACAATAAAGACGATGTGAAATGTTTCGCAGCTGTTGCTACGAGCCTCAACAATGCGTTTCCTCATGCGGTACGTTCCAAGAACCTTTATAATATTGTAATCAAAGGAATGAAGAACACGCGTCAGCCGCAAACAAAAGCTCTGGAAATTCCACAGGACAAAATCGTAGAGACCGGTATTATCGACATTGCCTTGCGTGACGTGAAAGGAAATACCCGCAAACTGACCGACCTGAAAGGGAAAGTAGTGCTGCTCGATTTCTCTGTATTCCAGTCGCCTGCCGGAGCTCCTCACAACCTGATGCTTCGCGAACTATATAATGAATACGCAAAACAAGGACTGGAAATATACCAAGTATCTCTCGACGCGGACGAACACTACTGGAAAACAGCGGCAGATAATCTTCCATGGGTCTGTGTGCGCGATGGAAACGGAGTTTACTCTACCAACGTAGCCGTATATAATGTTCGTCAGGTTCCATCTATCTTTTTGATTAATCGTAACAACGAATTGAAGCTTCGTGGCGAAGACATTAAGGATTTGGAAGCAGCTGTCAAGTCATTGCTCTAAGTTGTTATAATTTAGCATATTTCATTTAAATATGTTACATAGCATCTTTTTTCACTTGACACGTATCACTTAAAAGGCTATCTTTGCAAAGAAATAATGAAAGAGGGTTCCAACATGGCTCATGTTGGAATTCTTTTTGTTTATATGACCATTTAAAACAATTAAAGGAGGAAAACATCATGGCTTATATGTCAGAAGAAGGTTACAAGAAACTGATGGCGGAACTGAAGGAACTGGAAACAGTGGAACGCCCGAAGATCTCTGCGGCAATAGCCGAAGCCAGAGATAAAGGAGACTTGTCTGAAAACGCTGAATACGATGCAGCAAAAAGAAGCGCAAGGTATGCTCGAAATGCGTATCAACAAACTGAAAGCTACCATTGCAGATGCCAAAATCATCGATGAATCTAAATTGAAAACAGATTCCGTACAGATTTTAAATAAGGTGGAACTGAAGAATGTAAAGAATGGCATGAAGATGATTTATACCATCGTTTCAGAAAGTGAAGCTAACCTGAAGGAAGGGAAGATTTCCGTTAATACCCCGATTGCACAAGGTCTGCTTGGCAAGAAGGTGGGTGATGTAGCAGAAATTACTGTTCCACAAGGTAAAATTGCACTGGAAGTAGTAAACATATCAATTTAACGTAAAGGCAGGTCTCCATGTGAGGCTTGCCTTAATTTATCAATAAAAGTTATGGCAACAATATTCAGTAGAATCATCGCAGGAGAAATCCCCTGCTACAAGGTGGCAGAAAACGAAAAGTTTTTTTGCTTTTCTCGATATCAATCCATTGGTAAAGGGACATACATTGGTAGTGCCCAAACAGGAAGTAGACTATATTTTCGATTTGAGCGATGAAGACCTGGCTGCTATGCACGTGTTTGCAAAGCAAGTAGCCTGTGCCATTAAAAAGCATTCCCTTGCCAAAAGGTAGGCGAAGCTGTTATCGGACTGGAAGTACCCCATGCACATATTCATTTAATTCCTATTCAAAAGGAATCGGATATGTTGTTTTCGAATCCGAAACTGAAATTGTCGGATGAAGAATTCAAGTCCATAGCGCAAGCAATCAACTCCTCTCTATAAAACATGATGATGAAATAATGAAAGGCATTCCGTGATGGAATGCCTTTTTTCTTTACTTTTTCTTTACTTTCGGCCACTTCAACCAGGTAAACTCCAATACAGATAAAAATGATTGCAAATGTCTGCGTCCAGCTAAAACGATCTTGTCCTAGAGCAAGGGAAGCAATGGTCGCCACAATCAGAATCAAATAACCATAGATAGCGACTACCGTCGTCTTCAGATATTTCAAACCGACAGGCAGCAGCATATAACTGATAGTGGTCGGGAAAATCAATACGAACATCAGAATAAGGAAAGGCGTCCAATGAAACGGCATGGAGAATACCGGGGCATCAAATCCTGTAATAAACGTGACTATAATGGCAGACACGGCAGCACCGGAAAAGGTATATCGCAACATCGTTATCGCTCCAATGGCCGTGAGGATGCGCTGACTAAGAATCAGATAGACAGCATACACCACAGAACTTAGAAGACAAAGCATATTCCCCGTAAAAGCATCAGAGGCCAAATCATCGCTTTGCTGGGTTAGGATGCAAACCAACGCCCTATCAGACCGATAGAAATTCCTATTATTTTTTTAGCGCCCGCCTTCTCCTTATAAAAGAAAATCATAATCAGAAACACCCAGATAGGCTGCAGACTGGTAAATATGGAACTGGATACAGGAGTCGTTTTACTCAATCCCGCCAGATAGAGAAACATAAAACCGTAAAGTCCCAAAGCCCCCAACAGAAAGAGGAGCCATTTATCTCTGGTTGACGATTTCTCCGGAGGCATAAACCACCCGATCACCCAAAAAGCAGCTGCTGCAAATGTGCAACGAAGCGTGGCTCCTGTCAATGGACTCATCCACAAAGGCAGAAGATACTTTAAGGCATTCATATTTAAACCGCTAAATACTTTCGAGACAGCCATACTAAGATTGGCTTCCAGTTTCTTATTCTTCATTTTCTATTTTAATTGGTCGTTAAACAAAAGGTATTACGGCGCCGATATGCCCAGAAAAGAGTAACAATAGTTATCAGAAGATTAAAGATAAAAGGAAACTCCTGTGATTGGGTATGGAATATCCACTGGAAAAAATCGACAATAAAGGGATAAAGCAAGATAGCCAGATAATTCATCATCATCACAAACGCCAAAGCCAATGTGGTCTTTTTGCGGCAGTGCGGTCTGGGTGGTCTTATCATAAAGCATAGGTTGAATAATGCCATATCCCAAACCAACCAGGATACATCCGGGAATAATCAGCCATTCGATCGGAGCTATCCAGATTAACAACAATCCCAATGCCATAGACAGGAGGCTGTATGCTTTTGTACGTCCTTTCAGCAGGGCTACAATCTTGTCCAGGCAAAAACCCGGAGCGGTGATGGCCAGAAAGAAAAGCGAAATCATCAATCCGGAATTGCCACTGGAAAAGTGATGCTTTTCCATTAAGAAAGGTAGATTGAAGATCACTACTACCACGATATATGTTATCACGCCATAGAAGAGCATCAACTCTATCAGATGTTTGATGTGAATACCGTATTTGCTGCCTCCTATATCTATGGAAGTAGATTGTTCGGAGGCTTCGTTGTCTTTTGTAGTATCTGCAGAAGAGGAAGGAGAGGGTGTAAAAGCGACTTCTCCCGGCCGGTCTTCTTTCAAATGTCCTACCAGCAGAATGGAAATCAATGGGAGGAGATAGACCAGGAAAGGCAGATGCCAGCTGACTTCTGCAAGATAGCCCGTTACGGCAGTTGCTATCACTAATGTGAAATTAGTAATAGCGGAGCTTAATCCGAACTGTTTCACCCGATAGGTTCCTACAAAGTATCTGGAAACCAACCCGGTAGATAAAGGGATAATCAGACCGGAACCGATACCGAGCAAAGCACTTACCACAATTAATTGCCACATTCGATTGGAAATCAGATACAAAATACCGCTCGCGGCAAAAAGCCAGAGTCCGACCTTTAATACACGGACATAATCGACTTTCTCTGTCAGTTTACCACCCAGATATAAAAGGAATAATGAGCAGTGATGGCAGCGAAGTCAACATCTGTATGTCCAGATCCGTAGCTTTCGGAAATATCTTCGTAAGATCACCCAATATAGGTGAAACAGCCAGTCCCGGCAATGAAGTCAATGCCGAAATAGACCAGATGGCAATTAAAGTAATAAGAGGAATTGTTCCCCGTCCCGTCTGTATCTTCATAATGCTTATTCGTTAAAAGTTTAGGTTTGAAGAAAACAATAGTTGCTTTATAAAGTTCAAATATGCACCGAAATGAGCCAAATGAACATTTATTGAAACGCAGATTAACGCAGATTTTCGCAGATTATTAGAAGGCTGCGCCATGTTTGAGAACTTTTTTATTCTTTGCGAAAATCTGCGTTAATCTGCGTTTCAATACTTATTTGCTAAAATATCAATTGATTCATAACCGTGTGGGAATGAACTAATCTTAGTTCTTCTAAAATTTAATTGGTAATATGCGATGATTTAATATTCATCATACATAAACCCATTAGGCATCAAAAATAAATCTGCACAAGCTCGAAATTAGTTCAAAACTAGTACGATCATAAGCTTTTCCGCTAAATCACAAAAGCTCCGCTTCAATAAGGGCGTCCTCCTCCTTAATAAACGCCAAATAATGTAAAACCGGGAAACTTTCAAACCTATCTGCTGTTGTTGTGGGAAATTCGACGGGGAAAATCCCCATCGCCCTAAACCTTTAAAAAACAAATTAGTATGGAAGATTTAAATTTCAGAAAAGGTGATGCAAAAACCGATGTATTTGGTTCAGACAGAATGTTACAACCCTCTCCGGTAGAGAAAATACCTGATGGACCTACTACTCCTGAAGTCGCCTATCAAATGGTGAAAGATGAAACATTTGCTCAAACTCAGCCCCGTTTGAATCTGGCTACTTTCGTTACCACTTATATGGATGAATATGCTACCAAGCTGATGAATGAGGCCATCAACATCAACTACATTGATGAAACAGAATATCCGCGTATCGCTGTGATGAACGGTAAATGTATCAACATCGTTGCCAACTTGTGGAACTCTCCTGAAAAAGATACCTGGAAAACAGGTGCTTTGGCTATCGGTTCTTCAGAAGCATGTATGTTGGGTGGTGTAGCTGCCTGGTTGCGTTGGCGTAAGAAAAGACAAGCACAGGGCAAACCATTTGATAAACCAAACTTTGTTATTTCTACAGGTTTCCAGGTTGTTTGGGAAAAGTTTGCACAGTTGTGGCAGATTGAAATGCGTGAAGTGCCTTTGACGCTTGAAAAACCACTCTTGACCCCGAAGAAGCTTTGAAAATGTGTGATGAAAACACCATCTGTATCGTACCGATTCAAGGTGTTACATGGACTGGACTGAATGATGATGTCGAAGCATTGGATAAAGCTCTGGATGCTTACAATGCCAAGACCGGTTATGACATTCCTATCCACGTAGATGCCGCCAGTGGTGGTTTCATCCTTCCGTTCCTGTATCCGGAAAAGAAATGGGACTTCCGTTTGAAATGGGTACTTTCTATCAGCGTATCCGGCCACAAGTTTGGTTTGGTATATCCGGGACTCGGATGGGTTTGTTGGAAAGGCAAAGAATATCTGCCCGAAGAAATGTCATTCAGCGTCAACTATCTGGGCGCCAACATTACACAGGTAGGTTTGAACTTCTCTCGTCCGGCCGCACAAATTCTGGGACAATATTATCAATTCATCCGCTTAGGATTCCAGGGTTACAAAGAAGTGCAGTACAACTCCCTGCAAATTGCCAAATATATCCATAGTGAAATAGCCAAGATGGTTCCGTTCGTTAACTACTCAGAAGATGTTGTGAACCCGCTATTCATCTGGTATCTGAAACCGGAATATGCAAAGAGCGCCAAATGGACTTTGTATGATTTGCAAGACAAACTGTCTCAACATGGTTGGATGGTTCCTGCTTATACATTGCCTTCCAAATTGGAAGATTATGTAGTAATGCGTGTAGTTGTTCGCCAGGGATTCAGCCGCGACATGGCAGATATGCTTCTGGGTGATATCAAGAATGCCATTGCCGAACTGGAAAAACTGGAATATCCAACTCCTACCCGCATGGCTCAAGAAAAGAATCTTCCGGTAGAAGCCAAGATGTTCAATCACGGTGGTCGTCGTAAAACCGTAAAAAAATAAAATGATCTATGGATAAAAAAGTAACACTCGCTCAATTGAAAGAAGTGGTACAGGAGGCATACGATCAGGTAAAGACCAATACCGGCGGCAAGAATGCCGACTATATTCCTTATCTGGCAAATGTCAACAAGGATCTCTTTGGAATCAGTGTCTGCCTGCTCAACGGGCAGACCATCCATGTGGGAGATGCTGACTATCGCTTCGGTATAGAATCCGTATCCAAAGTACATACGGCTATCCTGGCACTGCGTCAATACGGTGCTAAAGAAATTCTGGACAAGATTGGAGCCGACGCAACAGGCTTGCCCTTCAATTCAATCATCGCTATCTTGTTGGAGAACGATCATCCGTCTACCCCACTGGTAAATGCCGGAGCCATCTCCGCCTGCAGTATGGTACAACCTATCGGTGACTCTGCCAAGAAATGGGATGCCATCGTAGGAAATGTAACAGACCTATGCGGCAGCGCCCCGCAACTGATTGATGAATTGTACAAGTCGGAATCGGACACCAACTTCAACAACCGTTCTATCGCATGGCTATTGAAGAATTACAACCGGATTTATGATGACCCGGATATGTCATTAGACCTTACACCCGCCAGTGTTCATTGGGAGTTACCGCATTGCAGCTTTCCATCGCAGCCGGTACAATCGCCAACGGTGGTGTGAACCCTGTGACTAAAAAGAAGTTTTTGATGCCGTCCTGGCTCCTAAAATCACTGCCATGATTGCCGCCGTAGGTTTCTACGAACATACCGGCGACTGGATGTACACTTCCGGTATTCCAGCAAAAACAGGTGTAGGTGGCGGTGTGATGGGCGTACTGCCCGGACAGTTCGGTATTGCCGCATTTGCTCCTCCTTTGGATGGTTCGGGCAACTCCGTGAAAGCGCAGTTAGCTATTCAATACATCATGAACAAGCTGGAATTGAATGTATTTAGCAACAACCATATCACCGTTGTTGACTAAAATTCTCTCAATCTCTTTTATAAGAAAGGTAAGAGGTTGTGTCAAAACGCTGACACAGCCTTTTTTATGCGCAAAGCCCAGACTTTCTCAAGCCCGGGCTTTGTTATTACCCAAAGTTTTCGTATCTTTAGGTATAAAGTTTTTCGTTATGGCAAAGTTACATTTTCGTCCTTACATTCCCAACCAAACCGTTCTTTTTCCACAAAGAATTGATGAAAACATAGCTGCGACCGACCCGGTCCGCATCGTGAATGCTGTTATTGACAATCTCAATCTTGAGAGTTTCAAGAAGCTTTATAAGGAAACGGGCCGTTGTCCTTATCATCCTAAAATGATGCTTAAGGTTATAATCTACGCCTACATGAATAATATCTATTCTTGCCGTAAAATAGAGAAGCACCTCCTTCGTGACATTCATTATATTTGGCTTGCCGGTAATGAGCATCCGGATTTTATCACGATCAACCGTTTTCGTAACCGTGTAAAGGAGGAAATAAATAATGTATTTACCCAGTTGGTTCTTGTCCTTGCCGATAAAGGTTTCATCAGCCTTGATGTGGAGTATATCGACGGCACCAAGATTGAATCCAAAGCCAACAAATATACTTTTGTCTGGCGCAAGACAGTCGAACGGAACCGTACGAGACTAATAGATAAAATCCGTATTCTCTTGGAACAGGTGGATGGAGCCATTGCACAGGAGAACTCTATAAAAGACACATCCGTGGAGTTTACTCCCTGCAGGCTCTCTGACATAGTGGATGAACTTAAAGAAGCCCTGGAACGCCAGCCTGCAACAAAGGATAAGGAAGAAAAGAAAGCCCTGCGCAAAAAGAAGAAGCAGGTCATGGAACTTGAAGGGTATCGTGACAAGCTGATAGAATACGACAATCACCTTGATACCCTTGGAGAACGTAACTCCTATTCCAAGACCGATCCTGGTGCCACATTCATGCGCATGAAAGAAGATGCCATGAAGAACGGGCAGACCAAACCCGGATATAATCTGCAAATAGGTACTGAAAACCAATTCATCACAGACTTCCGTCTGTTTCCCAACCCTACCGATACACTGACCCTCATACCTTTTTTTCCACTCTTTCCAGTACCGCTATAACCGTTTACCGAATATCTGTGTGGCAGACTCCGGTTACGGTTCGGAAGAAAATTACCGGTTCATGCAGGAGAATGGGATAGAAGCCTTCATCAAGTACAATTACTTCCATAAAGAACAGCGTCCTCGTTATACTCCCAACCCATTCCATGCCGAAAGTCTCCATTACAATGCCCAAGAGGATTATTACGTTTGTCCTATGGGACAGCACATGAACCGTATAGGAACCAAACGTGACAAGACAGCGAGCGGATACATCATCGAAAGTGCCCGGTATAAAGCAAAAAGATGCGAAGGTTGCCCTTTGCGTGGCAGTTGTTTTAAAGCTCGGGGGAACCGTATTATAGAAGTCAACCACCGATTAAATCAATACAAACGGCAGGCACGGGAAAGGTTGCTCTCAGAAGAAGGTATCAAGCATAGAGGCAGGAGGTGTATAGAACCAGAGGCTGTGTTTGGACAAATGAAATACAACATGACATACAGAAGATTCCGGCATGTGGGAGAAGACAAGGTTACAATGGACTTTGCTTTCTTTGCTATAGCCTTTAATATCAAAAAATGTGTGCTAAACTGATAAAAGAAGGAAAGGGGCTCATTACAGTTGCCAAATATATGTTTATGGGACTATTTATAACCCGATATAATTGGAATATAGCAACTTGTTGCCAAATGCATGAGGAAAAAGCAGCATAGCCAAAAGAAAATATAGCAGAACTGTAAAATATAAAAGAGGTTGTGCCAACGTTTTGACACAACCTCTTTTATATTCCCCTTACCCTCTTGATTTCCCGCCAATGTTTCAATACAAACGGCATCATTTTTCAAATGCTACAAATTGAACTTACCCCTGAACAACTCTAGTTATTAAAATGAGATAGCTGTTATTAACCCGGATAAGGTAAAGTTTGATTCATTCAATAACGGTTATAACAGCGTCGTGTCTTATCTCTTCTCAACAAAGATAGAAAGTAATACCTCTTTTTCCACCCCTTTTCCTTCGCCGCTTATAAAGAAAAGTAATTATAGTATTAAGAAAAGTAATTCATCTTTGGTTTTCAACACTTTACCGTCATCATCACTTCATCTGTTTTTTCATCTTATCCCAGAGTGTGTCAAAACGCAGATTAACGCAAATTATCGCAGAAATAATTTTATAAGTCGTTGATTAATATATCAATATAATTGGAATAATCTGCGGTAATTTGCGTTAATCTGCGTTTTATTATTCATTATGACACACCTCCTTTCTGTACGGCTGCTTTTTCTGCCAATTCTTTTTTCTCGGAAGCCTTTTTCTCTAGTTCCTCCTCTTCGTAATATTGTTTTCTACGTTTGTTAGATTGCTGAATCAGATTTGTGATATAAACTGTAAAGATAGGGAACATCATCATACCCAGGGCAGCCAACAAAACGGAAAGTACACGTCCGGTCACCGTCTGCGCTATGATATTCGAACCGACGGTAGTGACATCCATAAAAGCCCACCACAAAGCATCTCCATAACCATTCACCAAGGGATTCACCCGATGCTCGAGCACAAAAAATGCCAGACTGGAGAAATAAACTGTTGCCAGCAACATCGTCAGATAAGAGACAAACAAACTCGAAGCACGATTGTAGGTCAACCAGCCGACCACAATGGCAAGCGCATATCCTCCTCTCAATAAAGGTATGAAACGGAGAAGATAGGTGATCTCATCCGAAAATGTCCACCCATAATAGGCGATAATATTCTGATAAGGAATCGCCACCAATAAAAAGATAAAATGTGTCCGCAAATAACGTCCCTTATGTTTTGCCAGAAAGAACTCCAATACAAAATCAAAAAGAAACCAAAGACAGATACATAGCTGTACCTTTCATATACGAAGACTGTGTATAGAAAGGAATTCCCTTAAAAGTATCCACCGAGATACTGATAACCAGAAAAAGAGACATTATTAATATAATAATGTGAAGAATACCATAAATTCCCTTTTTCCCGAAAATAAAATCTGAAAGCGCTGATTTCATAACTACTTAGTTTATAATAAAATGATTCATTTATAATTTAGATTGCTTAAAAACAATTGGAGAAAGCGATTGTTTCGGAAGAAGTAAATCGGGGGTTACAATATCCCGTTCCGGCGATGTTAATTAACGAACTTTGAAAGAGATTGCGGAAACATCTCGCGCAAAATGTTGTTATAACACTGACTTTAAAATATTTTTCACTTAAAACCTTAACTTATGGCAAATATTAAAAATGCAGTGAAGCTGGGTGTGTTTACCCTTGCTATCATGAATGTTACGGCAGTAGTATCCTTGCGTGGACTACCAGCCGAGGCCGTATACGGAATGAGTTCGGCCTTCTATTATCTTTTTGCAGCTATTGTCTTTCTAATCCCTACATCGCTCGTTGCAGCAGAGTTGGCGGCGATGTTTCAGGATAAGCAGGGTGGTGTGTTCCGGTGGGTAGGCGAGGCCTATGGCAAGAAACTGGGATTCCTCGCCATCTGGGTGCAATGGATCGAAAGTACGATCTGGTATCCGACGGTATTAACGTTTGGTGCCGTATCTATTGCTTTCATCGGAATGAATGACGTACATGACATGTCATTGGCAAACAATAAGTATTATACGCTCGTCGTCGTACTTATCATCTATTGGCTGGCCACATTCATTTCCCTGAAAGGTATGAGCTGGGTTGGTAAAGTAGCCAAAATCGGTGGTATGGTCGGTACCATTATCCCGGCTGGATTGTTGATTATCTTGGGAATCATTTATCTGGCAAGCGGCGGACAATCCAATATGGATTTCCACAGTAGCTTCTTCCCTGACTTTACCAACTTCGATAACGTCGTCCTTGCTGCCAGTATCTTCCTGTTTTATGCCGGTATGGAAATGGGCGGTATCCACGTAAAAGACGTAGAGAACCCTTCTAAAAACTATCCGAAAGCCGTATTTATCGGTGCGCTTATCACAGTGTTGATCTTCGTTTTGGGTACTTTCGCATTAGGTGTGATTATCCCTGCTAAAGACATCAACCTGACTCAAAGCCTGCTCGTCGGCTTCGACAACTATTTCAAATATATTCATGCTTCCTGGTTGTCACCAATCATTGCGGTCGCTCTTGCTTTCGGTGTATTGGCTGGTGTATTGACATGGGTTGCCGGTCCGTCCAAAGGTATCTTTGCCGTAGGTAAAGCGGGGTATATGCCTCCGTTCTTCCAGAAAACAAACAAGCTGGGTGTACAAAAGAATATCTTGTTCGTACAGGGTATCGCTGTGACCGTACTGAGTTTGTTGTTTGTTGTTATGCCTTCCGTACAGAGTTTCTATCAAATTCTGTCACAGCTGACAGTGATTCTTTATCTGATTATGTACCTGTTGATGTTCTCCGGAGCTATCGCATTGCGTTATAAGATGAAGAAACTCAACCGTCCGTTCCGTATCGGTAAATCCGGCAACGGCCTGATGTGGTTTGTTGGCGGTCTTGGCTTCTGCGGTTCATTACTGGCCTTTATTCTTAGCTTCATCCCGCCCAGCCAGATCTCTACAGGTAGCAACACTGTTTGGTTCTCCGTACTGATTATCGGTGCCATTATCGTTGTTATTGCTCCGTTTATTATCTATGCTTCCAAGAAACCGTCTTGGGTAGATCCAAACTCCAATTTCGAACCGTTCCACTGGGAAGTTCAGGCTCAACCTGCCACTGTCAATGTCAGTGCAAGTAACGCTAATGCTGCCCGTCCTACCGCAACTTCTGCACATACAGGAGGAGCAACCGGGGCAAGTACAGCTAAGCCTGGTGCAACCGTTTCTAATGCAGCAGCTCCTGATGCGGCATCCTCTGGTGCCACCGCTTCCGGTGCTACTCCATCAAGCAGCAGTTCTGCTACATCCGGCGGAAATTCTACTTCCGGCAAAGCATCTCCGGGAACCGGAGACAAAGATAAGGATGCACCTAAGTCGTAAAGACTAAGTGTTCATCCTGTTCACAAAAAGTAAGAGGCTATTCAAACAGCTTTGAACTTATAAAATTACCCTCACTACAGTGAAGTGCTCCCCTTTAGTCGGTTATAAAACCTTTGGGATGCACTTCACGGTTGTAGTGAGGGTAATTTATTTTAGAGATTTTTGCAGGCCCTCTTATTTAGAAGTATGCCAATCATCATTTAATAGATACAATACCTAGCGATTGGAGATTACTTTATTGCCTGTGACTTTATTAGTCCCGGTTTTATCACCCGTGGCAACACAAAGCTGAAAGTAGATCCCCGGTTAATTTCGAATCAAGTTCGAGGTTTCCACCCAGATTTTGGATGATCGTTTGCGAAAGAGTCAGTCCAAGCCCTGTCCCCTGCATTTCACGGTCAAGTTTTATGAAATGTGAGAATATTTTTTTCTGTTCCTCTTTCGGTATGCCAATGCCTGTATCGGACACAACAAAGCAAACCTCTTCCGTTCCTTTCAGGCTGCAACCCAAACGAATTTCACCCGATTCGGTGAATTTCATTGCATTATGTAAGAGGTTGGACAATACCTGAATGATACGTTCTCGTTCCGAATACATCATAATAGGTTGTACGTGTGCCTCACAAATCAATTCCACCGGCGAGTTATTCAATTTCGCCTTAAATATTCCATCCAATTCTCTCAACAAATCATTGGCATCAAACTCCTTATAAACAAAATCTACCGTCCCCGATTCTATTTGAGAAAGATCGAAAATATCATTCACCAGGCGCAACAAGCGTTCATTATTCTCTGCAATAACATCAGCATACATTTTTCGTTCCTCTTCGCCGGAAGCCGACACCATCAAACCGGAAAATCCGACAATAGCATTGAGCGGTGTACGTACCTCGTGACTCATATTAGCAATAAAGGCAGATTTCAATTTATCAGCAGAAATGGAATGTTCTCTTTCAATAGACAGCAGCCTTTGCGCATTTTTCAGCTCCGTCACATCATAAACAGTCAACACCATATAATCTTCACCATGAATATTCAAATAAGTACCCGATACCGATACATCGCAAGGAGTCACCTTCGTTTCATCCCCACTTAATAGCTTCATGGAAGCTTCCAGATTTTTAAAACTTGCTTTCTTGTAAAAAGCTTTTCCGATAGACGCACGGATACAACATAGTTTGCATTGTTCGTGCTGGCCACATTCACCGGCTGCTATCGCGTTTCTACAATGCAACAAATCCCCCACTCTTTTTGTAACTCCACCTACCTGAACAGGCAGACGGTTTAAAGAATAATAATTGGTGTCACAGACTACAAAATCCTTGTCAATCAATAAGAAGTAAGCATTGATGTTCTGCAAAACCAGAGCCAACTTTTTAAGTTCATTCTCTTTGTTTTCTTTCGAATGTACCTCTTTCTGGAGTGACTGGCACTTTGCCCACATATAGATGAAGGCAGCTAACAAAACTATTATAATGATAATTGCCAGTGATGACATAGGATTAGAGTGTTTATAATGTTTTGATAGTTTCAGTGCGTAAATTTATAAAATATGCTGCATAAATAGCTGTTTATCTACATATTTATTCTAACAAAAATGCATTTATATTTCCACGAGTCAGAAATTGGTAAAAATTTCCCTTTAAGTTATTGCGGTATTAAAAATATACTTATCTTTGCACCCGCAAACGAGAAAGGTGCCATAGCTCAGTTGGTAGAGCAAAGGACTGAAAATCCTTGTGTCCCCGGTTCGATTCCTGGTGGCACCACTCGAAAGAACTTTTCACTCTTGAAATCCTCTGAAATTCAGCAATTTCGGGGGGATTTTTATTTCTGTCACCTACAAAAAATGCAGATTTAAGAATTTAAAATGTCCCATTCGGTGGTTTTTCACACCCTCCTTAAAAAAGCCACCACCAGCTTTTTATACTTCACTTATTTTCAATCATTTACACAATCATCTTTCAGGCGCTAAAGAGTACTTTTGCAGACCTGCTTGAATGTGGTGAAAAAGAGATCGGACGAAAAGAAAAAAACGCCGTATCCCGGAAATATAAATTTCCAAAGGAAATTCCGTTTTTCCTATTCCGGTGGTTTTTCCGGAAAAATTCGGTGGTTTTCATATCCTTCAAATAAAAAGCCATCGGAAAGACGTCCCTTCCACCCCTTTCCGGTTGACAAAGTAAAAACATGTCCAACAACTAAAAGGAAACGAGTATGAAACAAGGAACAATGAACATCCTGTTCTTCATTCTGAAGACAAAACTCCTGAAAAACGGTGAAGCACCCATCCTTATGCGTATAACCATTGACGGGCATTACGAAGAGGCCAGAATACAGCGGAGCGTTCTGCCAAAACAATGGGATTCCGCCAAAGGATGCAGCAAGGGAAAGGACAGGACTGCCAAAGAACTGAACGCCTACATCGCAGAACTCAGTGCCCTGGCTTTGCAGAAGCACAAGGAACTCATGCTCGAACTGGCACTGATCACGCCCAAACTTCTTCTGAAACGGGTATTCGGAAAAGAGACGGAAATGCGTACCCTGCTCGGTACAATGAACGAAGAAATAGAAAAAATGAAAAAGGCAGTAAACATAGATTATGCGCCTGTAACCATCAACCGTTACATCAACGTGATGAAAAAGCTGCAAAAGGCCATTCCTGACTTTTACGGGAAAGAAGACATTACGTTCCATGAATTGAATTCCGATTTTATTGCCACGTTTGACCTTTTCCTGAAAACGGAAGCCGGTCTTTGCCGGAACACCATTGTCCGTTATATGAAATGCTTCAAGCGTATTACAAACATGGCCCTGGCCAAAGAATGGATGCGCAAGGACCCGTTCTACGGATACAAGATGGCGCAGGACGAAACCGATCCCGTATTCCTGACCTATCCGGAACTGAAAAGCATCATGGAGAAAGAATTCACCATCCCCGGCTGGCACTGGTACGCGACATCTTTGTCTTTGCCGCCTTCACCGGGCTGGCCTTCGCCGATGTGTCCACACTGACAAAAGACAACCTCGTGCAGGACAACAACGGTGACTGGTGGATCAGAAAAGGACGTGTAAAACTGGAGCGCAGACACCGGGCATCTTCTGTCTGCAACATCCCCCTGCTGCCGGTTCCGCTTGCCATCCTCAAAAAATACGAGGAACATCCCATATGCCGGAAAAAAAGCCTCTGCCTGCCTGTCATATGCAATCAACGCATGAACAGTTATTTGAAGGAAATCGCTGACCTGTGCAATATCAGAAAGAACCTGACCACACACACCGCAAGGCACACATTCGCAACCACCATTACGCTGGCAAACAAGGTTCCGCTACAAGATGTGTCAGTCATGCTGGGACATGCCTCAACAAGAATGACGCAACACTATGCACGGGTACTGAACCCCAGTTTGAAAGAGGCCATGGACAATGTGAGAAATGCACTGGCGCAGAAACCCGGCACAACTGATTGACCTATAAAGCTATTCCGTTTATAACGGGATAGCTTTTTTTCTGTGAAAAAGATATTTCTACTTCTTACTTGCAAAGGTAGCCTTCCGCCTTTGATTGGGCAAGGCGACCGCCCTTTGGGCGGTTGGCTGGAAAAAAATCATCCTCGCTTCGCTCCGGTATTTTTTTCCGCCAAGCCTTGCGCAATCAAGGCAGAAGGCAATTTGAAAGCATGTAAGAAATAGAAATACCGGCTCATAGAGCCGGTCATGTTTAACCAAAAGACAAGAATTATGATTCAGACAGAAAGAGACATGCAATTGGTGGAATCCCAACCACTGACAGTAAAGAATGCGCACCGGGTTGCCATGATTCACAAAAAGGGAAGTACGGAACCGCCCGTTCCTTTCCATTTCAGGAAAAAGCATCTCGGCATGGCAAGTTTCGTACATTTTTCAGGAAAGCCGGAAGATGAAAAAGAACTGCGGCCGGCAGACTTCAAGGACTGGGAAGTGACGGAGTTCAAATATCCCGGCTATCTGGAAGACCTGTGGGAAGCCGCCTGTAACGCCTACAGATGGAGTTCCTTCGATCCGGACATACGGGGAGAATCGGACATCATGATTTACGAGAAAGAGATTCACGATGACCTGAAGAGAATACCGGCAGAAAGGCATGAGGAATACATCACCGCCTATAAACAGAAATTTGCCGCACAGCTTTCCGCCCTTGCCCGGTGCGCCAGCCCGATGGTTACCGGAAAAAGCGGGTTCAATGTATATAAACATGAGAAAGCCAACCGGACTTACCAGAACAGATACGAGGAACTGCGGAGCTGGCGGGACAGGTTTTTGAAAGCAGTGGAACGTACAAAGGAAGAAAAGCTTCCCGAGGAAGAGAAACAGGAAAAGGCCTGGCTCTCCCTGAAGCGGGACATTGAAAGCAGTGCGGATACCATCCATGAACTTGACACGGGCAAATGCAGAGGATACAACCGCGCCCTTTTCGTCAGCAGCATCCTCAACAAGGTCAGTACCTATGCCGGTCACGGAGAAGTGGAAATCGTGCAGAAAGCCGTAGAGTTCATTTCCAAATACAACACAAGGGTGAAGAAGCCCATCATCACTCCACGGAACAAATTCTTTACCCTGCCGGAAACGGCACGGGAGATAAGGGAAAAACTGAATATTGTCAAAGGGCAGGAAAACAGGGAGCTTGCCTTTGAGGGAGGAACGCTGGTCTGGAATTACGGGAAAAACCGGCTGCAAATACTTTTTGACAGGATTCCGGAAGACGACAAACGGAAAGAGCTGAAAACCTCCGGTTTCCGGTGGTCACCCAAAAACAAGGCATGGCAGCGCCAGCTGACACCTCATGCCCTGTCTGCCGCCAAAAGAGTGTTGAACCTTCAAACCTTACAGCCATGAATGACCAATCCAGATACATTGTCGATTCACGTTACTTCGACGGGACATGCCTGACCTTCATGACAGACGGAGTCCGAAGCGATTTTGGTGGAGAAACGCTCGAAGAGATGCGTGTACGGGAAAACAACCCGTACCTGACATCCGTCACCCGTCAAAGGATTGACAAGATGCTGCACCTTTACCTTCAGGCACTGTCCGCACCGTTCAGTGAAATCACAAAAGAAGAATACCATGACCTGATGGATGTCCTGCCTCCCATACGTTTGGAGAAAGACTCCTTTTTCGTCGGAGAACCATATTATGGAGAAGTATATACATTCTGTTTTACAAGGAAAGGCAGATATTTCAAAGGACTGCGTTCCGAATATACTTCCCGGACAGAACTGGACAGACAGATTGCCCGGCACATGGAAACCGTCAACCGGAAAGCTGCAATCCTGAAAGGCAGAACGGACAATGCAGGATTAACACCCTATTACTTCTCGCTGGAAGGAAAACAGCCGGTCTTCATCTGCAACCTCATCATCGGATCCGACAGCAGGCAGGCAAGGACGGACATGGCCTGTACATTAAAAAGCCTCCGTAAAAACCATTACCTGTTTTATAAAGGAAAAGGAAAGTATGAGACACCCGAGGAATTGTTCACAGAAGTCTCCCGAAACAAACTTACCCTGATTTCCGAGGAACATTTCTTCCAATATCCCCGGAACAGGGAATCGGTCACCTTTGTCGGACGGATAAAGGAAACGGCCGGGGAATTTCTCTTCCGTATCTATGACCGTGAATACTTTCTATATCTTCTGAAAAGACTGAGGACGGTAAAGAGGGAGTCCGCACGGGAAACCGCAAACATCAAATCATAAGTCCAACCGGGGAATACGGAGGCAAGTTCCTCCATATTCCCCACTTAAAATATAAGACATAATGAAGACAGACAACAAACTGTACTGGAAAACCGCCACCGAACCAGTGGAAAACATCGTGGTCAGACTGGTCCTTGACACCTATGCGGATAATGACAACCTATATGTAGGACTGGAAAAGATTTCCGGTGAATCTCCTGAATGTTGGGAAACCTATACGGACATCACCGTCAACTGCAATGCCCTGCCATCATTCCATGCGTATGTGGACAGCCGGGGCTGCAACAGGCATGTGTATGACTTCCTTGTCCGTAACAGAATTGCCGAACCTACAGGACACGAATATCAAGGCTTCAGGATGTTCAGGTTCAACCCGGAACGTCTCAAAGAGCTTTCGCCGGAACAATTCGGAAGCATATCCCTAAACTCCACCGGGCAGGAGCATACGATAAAAGAATTCGTTTACCGTGAAGAGCGGTTTCCATTACGCATCATCAGGAATGACCACGGTAAATACCTTATAGCAACCGAAAGACTGGAAAAAGCGCTGGAAGAAGGCGTCAGGAATCTGGATGCCACAGCAAACGAACTGCTGGAAAGCATCTGTCTTTTCTGTTCCGGACAAGAGCTGCACTCCCTCACCGATACCGAACTGATAGAGAGAATCAACGGACAATATTCAGAACATCAATCCACGTCTGTCATGAAAAAAGAATACAAAGAAAGCATACAAAAGTATGCAATATATCTTATTGATGAAAAAATGAGAGAATATGATGACACTGCAATCGGAATCGCCATTGATGCGTACAAGGACGGTCTGAATGATGCCATATCCCTGTTGTGGCATGATGTAAAAAGAACCTCCTGCCATGGAAAAGGACATACTGGCAGAAGATGCAACCGGCAGATGCCGGACCGTAAAGTTTCATCCTGAAAAATGGAACGATACGGTCAAAGCATTCAAAGTCAAACGCTGGGCCTATATGGATGACCTCATACCCGGTAAAATCAAACAGGCTGATGTCATAATCCCTGCACGACAGGAAGATATTTCCTGTTTTAACAAATTCAGAAATCATAAAACATAATGCCATGCAACATACAGATTTTTTCGCCCGGATAAGGGCCATCAAAACCGAAGAATACAAAGAACTGCAAGCCGCGGTGGAACTGCACGGAGGAATTTATGAATGGGATCTACGAAATCCGGAACATCCTGTCATCGCCGTCAACCTGAACGGCATCATACCGGCTCCGGCTAATGTGAGAATCTACAAGGTATATATCCGGAAAGGCATGCTGAAGCTATGCGGGGTCGAAAAAGAATATGGAGAAGAAGCAAGATTCCAACCGGAAGAGGTCTTTGCCGGGCATCTTTCCACCATCATTGACTATCTGCCCCCGATAAACCGGAAAGACAGTATCGTATCCACAACAGTACATACATCAAATTAAAAAATATGGACATAAAATCTTTATATCTGATGGCAGCAATCATAGTGACCGTCACCTCGACAACAGGTATTGTCGGAAATATTTTCCACAGGATGTACAAAAACAAGGTACGGAAAGGCATAGCCGTCCCATCCCCCAAACACCGCTTCTGGAATGAGGTGTATCCCATACTGGACGGTTATCTTTTGAAAATTCACAGACTGTTCCTCATAAGCTGGACTACCATCTCCATTTTCATGCTATATGACTCTATTGTGAAGTCATAGGCAAGGAGGACTTCAAGCCGGTTCCATCCCCACATTCAGGCTATAACCGGCAGATATATAAATTAACAATCAAAAAACATAATGCCATGCTATACTATAAATTGAACGGTTATGAAGACTTCAAGCACCGTTTCGGACTTGAAAGCAGAAACAACGGCACGACGGTCAGGAAAAACAGAATCCTGCTCGGACACCTGAAAAATCCGCTCCTGCTCGATTATTGCGTGAAACAGAACGACTATACCCTGTTGTACGTAGAGGATATGGCCGACTTGCAGAAGAAAGTAGCCGAAGCGGTCAGGAAATCCGGTATGGAGGATGACCGGCTTTCCAATGAGGTCGAACTCATCGGAGAGGTTTACAGGTCAGCCAGGTACAGGACGGACGAATCCAAAGGGATATGCGATGACCTGGACAAGAATTCTGTCCGCTATGTCAACGTGGAAAGAAACCGGGTATTCAAGATGAAGTCCGGAAAATTCATGAGGGAGCTCATACTCGAAACCAGGATAGGAAAAATCCTGTCACCAAGCGTATTGAACTGGATTTCAGGGGACGTGTTCACACAACGGTGGTGCACCTATACCTACGGACACACACCCGACGTGGCCGAACTTCATGTGGACGATAACTTCAGGAAAATCTACAGCAGCAATGAATGCAGGGGAGACTTCAACTCATGCATGACGGACAGGGAAAGAGATATATTCTACCGGGATTCGGTAAAGGCCAAAGCCGCCTATATCACGGACAAGCAGGGATACGTACTGGCAAGGGCCATACTGTTCACCGACGTCACAGACCAGGACGGCAAAAGATGGAGACTGTTGGAAAGGCAGTATTCCTCCGATGGAAACGATGTCCTCAAACGGCTGCTTGTTAACAAACTGACCCAAGGCGGACATATCGACGGCTATAAGATTGTGGGTGCCTCATGCAGCGAGGCGAACGCGTTTGTAGCCATTGACGGAAGCTCGCTTTCCGACAGACAGTTCGAAATAGACTGCATTCTGGGTGAGGAGGACACACTTTCCTATCAGGACTCCTTCAAATGGTATTGCTACAACCGGAACAAGGCATACAATTATCCCCATGCGGAATATACCTACGAACTTGACACAACGGACCTTAACCTTTACGGGGACGGTGATGAAGATGACGAGGACGAGGAGCAGGAATGGGACGAATACCACCGGTGCTATTGCAGGGAAACCACGCTCTGCCACCTGCACGGCAGGGAAATAAATGTGGACTCAAACAATCTGGAAGGTTTCATCTACATAGGCCTGCTGGACGAGTACCACCACGAAGACGACTGCACACGCTGTGACAAATGCGGAGCGTCCGTCCTTGACAACGATGCAAGGTATTCGGACATAACCGGACAGTACTATTGCAGTGAACAATGTCAGGAGAAAGCCGAGGATGAATTCAGACAGAAGAACTGGCATTATTCGGAGTACGATGACAAATGGTATGAAGACGGTACGGATGTGACCCGGATTCATATATGGAATGCATTGACCAAGAAGTACGAAGAGAAGACCATCGCTGTGGACACGCTATGCGGCCTGCTGAAAGATGAAGAAGCCTGGGAGTTTGACAATGCCGTCTTCAACGAGATAGATACGGCCACAAATCTTCCGTACGGTTACAAACTTATAAAAGTGACACAGAATGAATACGCAACTGTTGAAGCGGCTGTATAACATCTACAGCCCGAGCGGAAAGGAACAGGAAATGATAAAGTTTCTTTCCGCCTATATCAGGACACTTCCCGGCCAGGTAGCCCTCACACAGGACCGCTACGGGAACCTGTATGCGGTAAAGGAGGAAAGTGACACCTATCCCTGCCTGGTAAGCCATATCGACCAGGTGGCGCACTGCAACCGCTCAAAGGATTTCAGGGCCGTCGAGACAAGGGACATCATTTTCGGCTTCTCACCCGGGAAAAAGCGGTTCGAAAACCTGGGGGCGGATGACAAGAACGGCATATTCATCTGTCTGGAATGCCTGAAAAATACGATGCGCTCAAAGTCGTATTTTTTTTCAGGAAGAGGAAACAGGATGCAGGGGCAGTACGGAAGCGTACATGCCTTTTTTTGACAATGTGCGCTTTGTCATCCAGCCGGACCGGAAGGGGCATTCCGACCTGATTACGAACATAGGCTGTTCGGAGCTCTGCTCGGAAGAGTTCCTTAAAGCGGCGGAACCGGAAAAATGGGGATATTCCGAACAGAACGGAATGATGACCGATGTGCTGGCATTGAAAGAGAACAGCCTCAGTGTCAGCTGTGTCAACCTGAGCTGCGGCTATTACAACCCTCATTCGGACGAGGAGATAACCGTCAAGAAAGACCTGCAAAAAAGCCTGTCCTTCGTGGAGCATGTCATAGAGGGGTGTACGGATGTCTATCCCCATACCCGGGCGACGGAATACGTATCCCGCTACGAGGACGAGGATGAGATTCACGACATACTTGCCTGCGACCCTGCCCTGACACCCCAGGACCTGTATGACATGTATTCCACCAACTTCCCGCATTTCAGCCTGGAAGACTACGAAAGGATATACGGGGAACACAGACAACTCTGGCCGGAATATGGAGAAAACAAAGACTGACGAATGCATAACGGGATCTTCCGGAACACCCGGCACACCAACCCGCAGGCGGACCTCAGAAATTCCACGGATGAGGTCCGCTTTTTCATTTCTTGCCGTAAAGATAGCCGTTTGCCGGGCTGATTGCGCAAGGCGGCCCTCCGGGCTGGTTGGCGGGAAAAAATCATCCTCGCCCGCTCCGGTATTTTTTTCCCGCCAAGCCTTGCCGCAATCCCCGGCAAACAGGCTGCAAGGACAGCAAGAAATAAAAATGCCTACCAAGGTAGGCCGATGTCTGACTAAAAAATGAAGCATATGGTTACACTGGATTACAAGCTCATGCTCTCCCTGTCCCTGTGGCAATACAACCACCACCCGGACGAGGGACTGACTTCCGGACTGTTCCAAAAAACTTTCGGAACGGTTGACGGGAAGCACTATTACGAAAAATGGACCGGATATTTCAACCGGAACCTCTGGGATATGATCGCCTATTTCAGGGGAGAGGGGGAAAACGGACAAAAATTCTGTGACATGATAGCCGCACAGGTGGAGTTGTATACCAAAAACAGGAGGGAATATGGAATACGGTAACTATTACACGGAAGAAACGCTCAGAAACCTGAACGCCGCTTACGATACCCTATACGGGATAACCTCCAGGGAAACGGAAAAGGTCAACGGAATCATCCGCAGAATGGAAAAGGCCGGAAGATTCCCACCCGTACCGCAGGAAGGAGACCTGCTCGAATACTTTCCGCAAAACGGGGACTACTTCCCGCAGGCACATATCGAAACGATAAGGAAAGGGCAGGCGACGGTCTGCCTTGCGTCCCATGCGCCGTTCTGCCACACGAAAAACAGAAAGGTGTGCTACAGCACCGAAGGCGGTCCGTGGACACGGGTGCCGTCCGCGGGCATGACACCGGCCGGACTTGCCACAAGATGTTTCCAGACATGGGGACGCAACGGAAGGTGCCGGAACGGGGAGGTGTATTTCCATACGGTCGTACGCTCATGGACCTTCCACGAACCGAATCCCCTGTACGGTGACTATACGATGAAAGAGTGGACGAAATACCCGGTGGAAAAAATTCCCGACCCGGAGAAGAAAGGCGAATACTTTTACCGGTGTGAAGGCATCACCCTCTATTCCGAAAAAAGGAGCTGGAGGAACTGGCCGGACTGCTGCAAGGAAAACTGTTCGACGGACTGCACAGGCGGGCGCTGGTACTTTGGGGATACCGCATGGAACGGATATTCCTGCCGGCAACGGAATGGAACGCGGCGGAGGGAGAGATGCATCTCTCCTTTCTCGGAGGGGCACCGGCAAAAATACAAACGGACCACAAAAGACACAGGCTGACCGTACGCATAAAGAAGTCAAACCCATAAAAAGCAGAACAGATGGCAGGATATGACATACCCCGCGAAATATGTCCGCTGGAAAAACGGATAAGCGATTTTTCCGTCTCATGCGGATACGACCCCATGACCGTGTTCAACGATTTCCTGACGTTCGTCATACACGGTTTCTCACCCGGAGCGCCGCCCCTGAAGAACTGGAAATACAAACGGAGGCAGAACATCGCGTTCATGGAGATGACCGCCGAATGGGTACGCCTCATGCAGGACCGGCTGAAGGATGACGAAAGCTGGTACGACCCGTTCGGAGACCTCTACATGAGCCTGTCTTCCAGAACGGGACAGAGGATGCAGGGGCAGTTCTTCACACCGGCGCCGATCTGTGACCTCATGGTCGCATGTACCGGAACCGGAGAGAAAGTACAGGGAAAGCGGATGAACGACCCGACCTGCGGAAGCGGAAGACTGCTGTTGGCATTCCACGTACGGCACCTCGGAAACTATCTGGTGGGGAAGACCTCAACCATACCTGTTGCCTGATGACCGTATGCAACATGCTCATGCACGGATGTGTGGGCGAGGTCATCCATCACGACAGCCTTGTTCCGGACAGCTTTCTGGACGGCTGGTACGTGAACCCTTTCCTTACACGGACCGGAATCCCCTGCATACGGAAAATGAGCGAGGCCGACTACCGGACAGACCGCCGTCTTCCTGTAAACGGGATACTGGAGCGGAAAAAGTTACTGGTGGAGAACCGGAAACGGTGCCTGCCTCCCAACCGCCCGGCACAAAAAGTCCCAACCGATGACACGATATTATTAATCCATAAAAACAGAAAATATGAAACTGAACGCAAGTAACGAACTGAAATCCCGCCTGACCCATGCGGCAGCCAACGGGAGTGTGATTGCAGCAGACATCCTCACGGAAATGAAACGCAACGCCGACGTATCGGAAATCATCCGCGGAGGCTACAACTTCTTCTCGACCAAACGCAAACGGACAGGAGGTGCATCCTACCAGAAGATCCGGATTGTGTTCACCACATGCAACAAGGACCTGAACAACAAGAATTTCCCGGACCGGAACAACCCGCAGGCACCCTGGTTCCCCGAAAACCGGACGGACATAGACCCTTCCACGTTTGTCGGGCTGTTCAGAAACCTGCCGGAATATCCCGAAACGGAACTCTCTTATTTCAGCAGCGCGATCTGTGTGGACAGCAAAGTAACGGTACAGCTGCACGGAGGCATGCAGGATTTTTTTTCGAGGCATACAGTGAGGGAAAACTACACCCCGATAGCGGACACCACGGAATCAAATCTTCACAATTCCTGCATGCGTTACGAGAACAGGGCCCGCAACGCCGCCGATTTCTATACCAATTTCGCCGGTGCGGAAATCCTGGTCGCAAGAGACGGGAGCAACAATGTGCTCGCACGGGCCGTGGTGTGGAAAAATGTCCAAGTCCTATCGGGTGGCAGTACATTCAACGGCTTTTCCCTGATAGACCGCATCTATTTCTCCCATGCGTTCGTACTGGAGATGATGCGCAGGCAGGCAACCGCACTCGGCATCACTTTCCGCAAGCAGTATAACGACTATTTCCATACCAAGGATGTCGTGGCACTGAACAACCGGCCGGATAAAGGGGTGGAAGCCGGAAAATCCTATGTGCTGAACCTCGCCGTGGAAGTCCCCGCCTGCAAATGGCACAAGAAAGGGGCACCGTATATGGACACGTTCTATTACGTCTGCATGGAAAACGGGAAAATGGAACTGAGGAACTCGGAAAGCGAAAATACCATCGCCCAATGCCGGGATACGGACGGGGGCGCAACACCTGTCAGGAAAATATGCCCGGGATGCGGATACCTGCACCAGTCTGACATGAACGACTTCTACCCGTCATGCATGGAGAAGTTCTACAGCAACACAATTTTCGGACGGGCACTCAGAAGCGGAACCGTGGAATATCAGGGAAAGACATATCCGTCCCTGCTGTTCAAGAAGAAAAGGCCGATACCCTCCATGAGACTGTACCTGCAAGTCAACAGACTTTATGAAGTATGATATGGAACGGCTGATCACACTTTACAATACGGCTTCTCCCTCAGGCAGGGAGGAGCCCATGATACGTCTTCTCAAGGCGGAACTGGAGAGAATGGGCATCCCGCACTACCGGGACAGGAAAGGAAACCTCTATGCCGTAAAGGGCAGGGCGAAAACCTATCCGTGTGTCGTGGCGCATATGGACGAGGTACACCGCAGGACCGGAAAAGGATACGCCGCACACATAGTGGACGGACGCTTCGTTATCGGTTACGACCGGAAAAGGAAAAAGACGGCGGGCATCGGTGCGGACGACAAGAACGGCATATGGATATGCCTGAAATGTCTGGAGGATTTCAAGATCATGAAATGCGCCTTCTTCGTACAAGAAGAGACGGGATGTATCGGAAGCGGGGAAGCCGACATGGACTTCTTCGCCGACTGCCGTTTCGTACTCCAGTGCGACCGCAAGGGAGACAGTGACCTCGTAACCCGGATTTCAGGCATGGACCTGTGCTCGGAAGAGTTCCTGGAACGTGTCAATCCGGAAAAATACGGTTACCGGGCGACATGCGGCATGCACACGGATGTATACGCCCTGAAAAGAAGGGGGCTTGAGGTCTCCTGTGTCAACATATCATGCGGATATTACAAGCCGCACACCGACCATGAATATACCGTACTCAGGGACCTGGCCAAATGTTACCGCCTTGTACGCCATATCGTCCGCTCCCACAAGGAGGTCAGCAGGCACAGACCTTCTCCAGGACAGAGGTTCATGGCAGGATACTACGGACTGTTCGGCCAAATGGGATATGACGGGGAATTCCTCACATGCCATCGGGAAAATTCCCTACAACAGGTCCGTTCCGGAAGGTTCCGTACGGAAGAAGGGGGAAAAAAACAGGCAGGATTCCATATCAGGTCCAAGGGCATATAGGGCATGCCGGAACCCGGAAAAGTCACGGGAAGACTCCATGAGAGGTCCTTTCCGGGACTTTTTTGGGGAATTGATTTGATATGACGCGACAAAATCGCTATATTCCAGTTACAAAACGACCGCTTTTATTGAAATTTGTAAACAACAATTGTATGAAGACAAACGAGAACTGGCCTGAAATCGTGGACACGCTCCGCCCGTATACCAACGGAAGTACGGCAAAGGGAAGACGTCTGAAAGACATAGAGAACTGTCTGCGGTTTCTCGGATGGAGAAAGACCAACGGGACGATGTCAGCATGTACCACACCAGAGGAAAATTCCGGAGAACCTGTAATCGTCCTGTCAAAACGGGATGGAAGAACCGGATGGCAGACGTTTCCCGTCATGACGGAATCTCCGGACAGTATGGCATATACCGCGGGACTGTATATGGGAGAAAACATCCAGCTTTATTACAGACCCGGTGAGGAAACAGACAGGCCCGTCTGTGTTCTGACGGTGGAATTAAGGGAGGATGACACCAACGGGCCGCTTCTCTGCGCCCTGCTGTCCTATAAGGAGTTTAATTTGCAAAGCATGGAGAACTTCTGCCTGAGGCGCTACAACCTGATACGTACGGGTGGCAGTTTCCGCCAGTGGGTGGAGGATTTTCTCTCCGGAAGTATCGGAACGGAGAATCTCACCGGCCTGCTTAGGGAAAAATTCATGTCCGACGGATTCGAGGACTCCCTTGTCCGGGAGGAACTGGACAAGCTTGCAATCAGGGTACGCCATGAAAAGGGGCATGCCGCAATCATCCTCCGGCATCCGGAATAAGGAGGTTTCCGGCGGCAGCCCCGTGCCATTACCACAGTCTGTTACAAAACCCTGCACAGCACCACTGACAGAGGGTACATATACCGGTTGTAGACCTTCAGTTTCCCGAAGTCCGGCACATCGCCCGCATACGGGTTCGTGCGGTCACTGTAGAAGAACACGTCCGTAAAATCACCGTGCCGCTCCACAAGCTCGCCGCTCAACGGTATCTCCTCCACTTCAAACCTTTCCAGCGGGAGCGTACCGATATCGCCCTGCATTTCATTGCCCAGGACATTCATCCGGCGGTTGAACAGCACATATCCTTTACGCCTGAAGTCCACGCGCATACCGTACGGACGTCCTACAAGAAAGGCGTCCGCGGCTTTCTTCATATAATTTTCCATAAACACAGTTCCATAAAGAATCAATCCGTGCAAAATTAACTCATTTATCTGTAATTACAAGGTCTTACAGATGTTTCACCAGACAATCGTTCAGGTCCTTGTACCCCTCATAGAGCGGTGCCATGTCATGCATACGGGGTCCGAACTTCCGGCCAAGCTCTTCCAACGCCCGCTTTCCCGCCGCGTCATTGTCCAGAAAACAGTATATATGACCGTATCCGTCCAGCAGGGTGAGCGCCTTGGCGAGATTGGACACGGAATTCAGCACAATGCAGTCCGCCTGTCCGCTGCCGGGCAGACAAAAGAACGGCTTTTCCCGCAGCACAAGGAAGGAAAGGTAGTCCATAAACCCTTCAAACAGGCAACAGACTGTCCTTTTTCCTTCCCCATGAGGAATTACTGAAACTGATTTTGGGGATACACAACCTTTGAAGTAGCGGCTACGAAGCTCAAAACCGCCGGCAATGTTCGGAAAGCCGACGGCATAATACCGTTTGCCCCGGCACTCGTAACGGATTTCCCGGCATTCCCTCCGGGCGGTTTCCGCACCGATACCCCGTTCCGACAAATAGGCAAGCAGGGCGTGTGAGGTAAGCGGAAGTGTCGCCAGGTGGCGGAAAGCGGGTTCTTCCGAAGGCGGTTTCCCGGCAGATACGAATACCGGACGCACGGGGGATTCCGTTCCGCTATCTGCCGCAGAAGACCGGAGATATCTGATGACGGGTGGAGTTCGGCCGCCAGCGCAAGGAGGTTGCCTCCTTTGCCGAGCCCGAAATCATACCAGCAGTTGATTCCCGTGTTCACCTTGAACGAAGCCTCCTTCTCCTGCCGCAGCGGTGACCTGTACCACAGGTTCACCCCCTGCCGCCTTACCGGGGTATGCCCCAGGCTGTGCAGGTAATCCTCAATCCTGATCTGTTTGGCTGTAAGAATATCCATGATATACGAATACGTTAAAATAGATTTCCGTTACAGAAAATCCTCCGGTTTGCCGGAGGATTCCTGCTTCTTTCCGGCTGTCTGCACTATCAGGGCACAAACAGCATCTCAAACTCCATTTCCCTTCTCCGCTGAATGGAAGCCGCCGGTTTGCCATTGTAGCACCGGTAAGCCGTGAATTCCCTGTAAATGTTCCTGTCACCGGATTCCAGCTTTCTTATCAGGGTACTTTTGGGCATCCTTCCATGACCGAGCAGCCTGTACGGACCGACCTGGTAGGCCAGGCAACCGAGCAATAATGAGTCTTTCCCCAGATGGCGGAACAGGGCGCACATCCCGGCAAGGTCAGCCCTCAGCAGGCTGTCCGCCTGCGCTTCCGTAATATCCGCCGTCAGTTTTTCCCCTTCCCTCAAACGGTGTCCGAATCCTATGTAGGGGTAATGGCGGGCCGAATGCCAACCCTCAAACCGCTTGATTATGGCAACAGCCCTCTCAAACGGTGCAAGACGGCGGATGCCATCAGGCTGTTCCGCACGGAGCATGGCGCATATACACACAAGCCCCAGAAAAAGCGTCATCCTTCTCACCATTCCACACTTACATTCAACACACAGCAGGCCATGCCGTCCTCATAACTCCACTCCCGGCTTTCCACTACCATCACACACTCTTCCAGAAACCGGGCCACGCTTATCTTTTCCGTCTCCGCATTCCGCTCAAAACAATGGCAGGCAGGCGTTGTTTCCAGGATTTTGCGGGAATGGACACAGGCAAGCCGTCCGGCATCAATACGGATGCGATCTCCCACACGGGGAACGGAACCCGCATGGTCCGACAGCTTTATACAGGATGGCAGACCGGGAATATGCATATATAACAAGGTACTCATACCGCATCCTCCTCTCCACTGTTTTCCCCGCCATTCTCCGCATTGAAATCAAAGGTGAGCTGTTGCAGGCTTCCCCAGTTGTTCTCAAAATACAGGTCGATGGTCTGCGCCCCGTCCGCACTTTCCGAAGTGTAGTACAGGCGGAACCTCTTTTCCCCAGCAGATAACGGTCATTGGGTTTCAGTACCGTACCGTCTTCCATCTCAAGACGGCCCTTCCCCTCAGGCTGGAAGTAACGCAGGGTATAGACCGTACCGGAAAAGTCCCCTTCAGGAACAATCTCCAGACGGATTTCCACTGTATTCCCGGTGGCAATCTCATCCGCCACCGGCATGGCCTCTACCGTAAAGGGATATTCCTGCTGAATATCCAGGTCACTGTCACAGGAGACAAGGCAGAAGGCAGCGGCCAGACAGCAGCCGGCCACTACAGAATCAAGTATCTTTCTCATAAATAAGTGTATCATGATCGGTTAGAAAATATATTTGAGCAAAATTCCGTACTGGGTATGGAAATGTCCGGCAGCGCTGCCCCAAAGGACACGTTCACGCAGTCTCAGACCGAGGGAGGCAGTCCGTCAGACAGGCTTCCGCCTCCAGGGTCAGTGCACCGCCATAGACAAACGCCTCATGTTTCCTCAGGCCGGCACCGTCCCCGAGCAGGCGCTCTCCACCGTTCACATTCTCATAACCCAGCAGTCCGGAAAGACCTATATTCAGGAACACCACCTTTCCCGGACAAGAAAAGAGATTGCGGTAGTACCCGGCTTCCCCCGTATACTGCACAAGGGGGATTCCTGTATTCCGGTAAGGGCAGTTGCGCCTCATGACCTCTCCGCCGTACATCCATTTGTGTCCGCCGCCGGCATAATTGAACACGGTCAGCGAGAAGGCGTACCCGGCATCCGTACGGTTTCCCGGCGAATGGAAGCCGTCAACCATCTCCGCTGTCAGCTGCACGCCCCTCATGCCCCGGAGGTGGCGCTGGGCCTTCGCCTGCCCCATGAAAAGGGCAAGCAAGGCTATGAGCAGATAAATTTCCCGGTATCTCATCGCACTTTCAGCTCATTGACGGTTTCAGCACGTACAAGATCACCGTTTTCCAACTCGAAAGCCTGATGGCGGCCACCCTGTTTCTCGAACATCTCCACCACCAGCTTCTTGTCATCGGGAATGGTGAATTTCGGCAGGGCGAACACCGTGCATGCCGATTTTCTGCCGTCCACACGGGTCACATAATTGAAGGCGCGCAGCGGATAGACCACCTGCTCCTGCATGGCGGTACGCTTCACCACCTTCTTGTCCACAACCTTGAATGTCACAAAGTCCACGTCAAAGGGCACATTCGACGAGTTCTTCACTTCCGTATGAAAATAGAGCAGGTCGTTGTGGGTGTACAGTCCCTTCAGCAGGAACTGTACACCGAAGCGCTTGCAACCGATGTGACGGATACGCCGTTTGTCCCGCCGGTGGACAGATTTCATAATCAGGCGCACCAGACGGGGCGACTCGTTGTCAAGCTCCGTCAGATAAATCTCCATCGCGTTATTGGGACGGTTCACCGTCTCCCCGTCATGGATAAAGTCGCACATCTCCACATTCAGCAACAGCGGCTCGTCGGCATATTTCACATTGAAACTGTAAAAGTTTCCGTCCTCCGTTATCACGCTCATGTTTGTCTCCTGCCTGAAATGTTTCGTGGCGGATTTCACACGGATCACGTTCTCCGCACCGTCGGCCTTGCCCGCAAGCAGGTCGGTGGAACCCAAGTCCACATACCTCACCGGGGCGGGAAAGATGATGTGCACCGTCTTGTCGTACGTTATCTCCAGCCCGTGCGGCGGAATCATACGGCTGAACCCGATCTTGCGGCTCAGTCCTTCAAAATAATCCCCGCCGCTCTGTTGCGCCTGCGAGGCGGTCATGCCCAGAAGGGCGGTAAACAAAATCAGAATCTTCTTCATACTCGTTTCTCATTTAGGGTGAATAATCGGTTTTCTCTTATTGTTCGGGTGAGTGGAGCAGCAGCCGGTGTCCGGCTTTCAGGGTGACCTTCACGGTACGCATCTTTTTGGTGACATACTGCGAGACGCCCTGTATCACGCCCTTTCCCAGGTCCGAGGCGATCTGCGCCCCGGCATCCGTCGAAATGTTGATGCTGCTGTTCATGGAGCTTCCCATATTGGCGGCAATCTCACGGACCGCATCATACTCCATCGAGTTCGGTACGAGGATACCCTGCTGCCCGTCGACGTCATACACTTCCAGTTCCACCGGAAGCACCGTACCCTTATATTCCACAGCGGTGACCAGAATGTCCAGCCGCTCCCCCTGGATACGTGTACCGCCTACAAGCACCGTACCTTTCGGAATGAAGCGGTCATCCACCACCATCGGTTCCAGCAGCCGGATGCGCAGCGCCTGCCCGTCCGAAACGGTCTGCGTGCCGTGTACGCAGGCTTCAATGGTGTTCCTCTCCGAGGTGAGCGTTTTTCCCACCGGGGTATGGAACCCCGTGTTCCGTTCCCCGGAAAAGGCAGCAGCCTCCCCGTTGCCGGACGGGCGGGAAAGGGAGGATACGGCCCGGGACTGCATCCGTCTTACGGGTCTGGCAGCCCGGCGCTCCCGTTCATCCTGTGCGGGGCGGACCTGCCGGGGCTGCCTGCCGCCGTAGCGTGCCGCCAGTTCGTAGGACTTTTCCATAAGTGCCATTTTCTCCTCCATCGTATTCCCCGCCTGCTCCGGTGCCGTCCGTTGCCTTTCCAGTTCCTCGATGCGTCTCTCCAGCTCCTCCTTCTTCGGGTCGCGTGTATCGGAAACATAAAGGTTGTCCAGCGTCCGGCTGATATGGCGGTAGGCCTCTACCGAGGAACGGGGCGCATCCGCCGTGACGGACGTCCCCCTTCCGGCGGGGTTTCCGCAAATGCCTCCGGCAGGCGTACCGTATCCCGCCCTTCCCGGTCAAACAGCGAGACCATCTCCTGGAACGTTCCCCGGCGCTGTTTCTCCTTCCGCGCAAGCTCCGCCTCCTCGTAGGCGTCCACCTTGTTTTCCTGCATCTTCCTGTTTTCCGGAGAGGGGATGTCCGTGTTGAATCCCCCGCCTTGTACGGCATCTTCCCGTTCTTTACGGGCCGGTGAGTAGATCAGCCAGATGCAGCCGACAAAAAGCAGGACGAAAAGCGGATAAACGACCAGTCTGGCACGCTTGCGTCTCTCTTCTTCCGTCAACGGCTTCCTCTCCCCTCCGAGGGGATTCCCAGCCGTTTTCTGATTCTTTCAATGGTTTTTCCAATGTCCGTTTTCATAAAATTGGGTTGAATGTTCGTTTCCGTTTTTCTTTTTCAGTTCCGGAGGCCGGATATGCTCCATTTCCAGCCGGTTGTCCCCGTCGCTCCCGAAACGGTGCAGCGAGCTGCCGATGGCATGGATGCAGCCCATAAGGAAGGACAGGAACAGGAGTGCAAGAAAGCATATCCGCTGCCTTTCCGTCAGCCGCCGGCAGAACAGCCGTATCCGGCAGTCCGCCCGTTTCCAAGGTTTTCTCCTTCCCCTCATCGTTCCACGCTTCTGATGTCCCTGTTTTCCAATATCACCAGATGCTCGATGATGAACCCGTTCGGGTTGTCGTCCGAACGCGAGGCGTTCTGTAGCTCGCAGGAGGTCACCAGCGAACGTTCCGTCACGTTGCTCTCGCGGATGATCAGCTGCCGGGCATGGGTCACCGCCTTGTAGGGGTAGCCGGAGAAATCACAGACCACGCTGTCCACATGCACCACCTGGTTGATATTTCCCGATACCAGGCGGTTGTAATAGCCCTTTTCGGCAAAATCCACATAATAGTGGTAGGCACTTCTGTCAGCCAGTTGCAGCGCACGGTTGATGTTGTGCTCGATGGCGTCCTTCTGCGGGGAAAGCCCGAAGAAGAGCTCATGGAAACGCCTCACGTGCTCACGGGCTTCCGCCGGTCTGTTCTGCGAAAGGTCCTGCGAAAGGGCGAGCATGAGCGACTTGCCCCCGTCCAGCACGTAGATTTTCTCACGCTGCCTTTCGGCAAAGCGGTAGGAGCTCCACAGGGCGTAGCCCGTGACGAGCGTACAGCAGCATACGAAGGCGGCAAGCATCATGCGGATGCGCCTGAAACTGCTCTCGATATTCGTTAATGACTTGAATTCCATAGGTGTTTTCTTACTTATTTCTTTTTGAAGCGGTTACGGACACTCCGGATGCCGTCCTTGATGCGTCCGCCCACGTTACCTGCGGCGGAACCGGCCACTCCTGCGGCAAAACCGCCCGCACGGACGCTCTGGCGGTTCAGGTTGCGCATGTAGTTGCCCGCGCCGCCCGCCTGGACGATCCATCCCGCAACGGTGGGAATCGTGAAGTAGCCGAAAATGGCGATGATCATGAATATCAGGTACACGCTGTCCGATGTATCCAGGGAGTAGTCCGCATTGGTCTGGAGCTCCTGGATGTCCTTCTGGAGCATCAGCACCTGGATTTTGGCGAGCATGCAGCTGAACAGGTCACTGACCGGAAGCCACAGGTAGACGGAGATGTACCGCATGAACCACTGGCTGAGCGTGGAATGGAAACCGTCCCACACGCTGAAGGCGAACGCGACCGGTCCCAGTATCGAGAGGACAATCAGAAAGAAGGTACGCACCGTGTCTATCAGCAGCGAGGCGGAGGCGAAAAAGAAGTTCCAGCAGATAGCGGATACCGTCACGGAAAATCTTCTCGAACTGGTAGGCGCCCCATTCCGCATACATCCCTATCTTGGCGGCCGTGTCCTCAAGACCCCAGCCAAGCTCGTCAATCTGGCGGTCGAACTCCTCGTCACTGACAAGATAGGCGGTCTCCGGATTGCGCATCTTTATCTCGTACTCCAGCTTCTCCTTCTGCTCACGGTACTGTTCCATATCCAGCGTCTGTCCCTCCAGCATCCTGTGCGTACCCTGCACCACGAGTCCGAGTACGCTGTTCATAGTACCCAGAACCAGTGTGGGGAAAAGCAGGATACAGATGCCGATGGCGAAAGGACGCAGCAGCGGGTACACGTCAACCGGCTCGGCGTGGGCGAGCGACTGCCACACGCGCATGGCCACATAGAACAGCGCCCCCAGGCCGGCAATGCCCTTGCCCACATCCATCATGTCCTCACAGAGAGGCAGCATATCGTCGTACAAAGTCTCCAGAATGGTATGGAGATTTGAAAAGTCAACACTCAGAAGCATCATGGCCTACCAGTATTTGGACGTTTTACTGCCGTAAAGTTCCAGTACGCGGTCCGCCTCGTTCTTCTTGCGGGCGCGCAGATAGCTCACGGCAATGTTCTTGTTCGTGTAGTAGTTCACCAGGTTGCGGTAGCGGCGCATCTCACGGTGGCATTTGTCCACCACGTCCATACGGTCCTTGTCCGTCATGGAGAGAGTGCTCACGTTGATCACCTGTTTCAGGTCCTGCAACACGCCGTTGCTCTCCTTCAGAAGCTGGGTGTAGCCGAAGGCGATGGCATCCAGTTCCCCGGCGGAGAAGTTGCCGTCGCCCATCATCTTCCGGAAGTTCGTGATGTAGATGTCCGATACCTCGCCCACCATCAGAATCGTTTCCTGCACCTTGCGGGCGTCACGCACAAGGTTGTTCACGTTGCGGAGCGCGTCATAATAGCGCTTGGCCTGCTCGTAGATCTTTACCGTCTCGGCAAAGTTGTCCGCCGTGCTGACCGCAGTCTTCGAGGTATGGGCGATATTGTCCGACATGTTGATGATACTCTGGGCGAGGTTGCCCGGGTCGGTCACCACCCACTGCGCACTCATGTTCCCTCCGGCAAAAAGCAGCAGGAAAGCGGCCAGAACAACTGTTCCTCTCCTCATGGCTGCACCTCCTTCCTGACATAATCGCCGTTCGGGGAGAAGGTCAGCACGTCCGTCGCCTCGTTGTAGTACACATCTATACGATAGCCCGTATTGATGAACAGGTTGCCCTCTTCCTCCACCAGCAGGTAAGTCCGTGGTTTCAGGCGGCGTGTCCTGCCGCTGCGGGCGAATACCGTCACCTTGCAGGCATCGCCGTCCTTATATATCAGCACGTCGGGCTTGCCGTCCACACTCGTCCACGACCCGCAGAGCTTGCCGGGGTCCGGAGTCTTTTTCATGTCCATGCAGCCTTGCAGCAGCAGGGAGGCCGCACCTAAAAGGCAGACGGCCAGGCTTAATAATGGTCTGTTTCCCATAACTTTTCTCTTTTCAGGGGTTCATACTCTGTTTCCGTTTTTCTCCTCTTTCCCCGGCAAGCCGCCTGACGGCAAGCTCGAGGTTGCCGCCAAGCTCTTCCGCAAGACGCTGCACCTCCATCTTTTCGGTCTCTTCCGTTGTGAACACCAGATACTCCTCCTCGCTCACCTCCGTGGCATAGACAGCCGAATGTGTGCCGCCCAGACCGATCCAGACCTCGCGGTAGGGGGCTCCCGGACGGTTCGCCTGGTTGATGGACAGTATCTGGCCCTTCTCCTTCTCCGTCAGTCCCAGAAGCGTCTGGATATGGTCGAACTTGTTCATGTATTTTCTCTGGTCAAGCAGGATTTTGCAGTCCGAGTTGTTGATGATGGCCTCTTTCACAATCGGAGACGAGACGATGTCGTCCACCTCCTGGGTCACCACAATGGCCTCGCCGAAATACTTGCGGACGGTCTTGAAAAGGTACAAAACATAGGCACTCATGTTGGCGGACATCAGTGCTTTCCAGCACTCCTCGATCAGCATGACCTTGCGGATGCCTTTCAGCCTGCGCATCTTGGCGATGAAGGTCTCCATGATAATGAGCGTCACCACCGGCAGCAGCACCTTGTGGGAGGAGATGTTGTCCAGCTCGAACACGATGAAGCGCTTGTCCGTCAGGTCCAGGCCCTTGTCAGAGTTCAGCAGGAAGTCATAGTCACCGCCCTTGTAGAAGGGCTCCAGCACGTTCAGGAAACCGTCAATGTCGAAGTCCTTCTCGCGCACTTTCTTCTCCTCCATTATCCGGCGGTAGTCGTCACGTACAAACTCGTAGAAGCCGTTGAAGTCGGGACGGAGCGTCAAGTCTTCCGTTATCCGGCGGATGTAGGCATTCACCGCACCCGACAGGGCCACCTCCTCCGAACGCTTCGGAGCCTCGTCCTCGCGTTTCCAAAGGGTCAGAATCAGTGTCTTGATGCTTTCCCGCTTCTCCACGTCGAACTCACCGGAAGCGGTATGGAACGGGTTGAAGGCGATAGGGTTGTCCTCCTCGTAGGTTATGTAGATTCCGTCCCCGCCGTGTGTCCGGCCGTTGACCAGGCTGCACAGACCCCGGTAGCTGTTGCCCGTATCAACCAGCAGCACGTGTGCCCCCTGCTCGTAATAGTTCCTCACCAGGTGGTTGGTGAAGAAGGACTTGCCGGATCCCGAAGGACCCAGGATGAACTTGTTGCGGTTCGTGATGATGCCCCGTCTCATCGGCTCGTCGCTGATGTCCACATGCACGGGGATACCGTTCCGGCGGTCGGTCAGGCGGATGCCGAACGGGCTGGGCGAGCTGCGGTAGTTCGTCTCTTCAGTAAACAGGCAGACGGCCTGCTCCAGAAAGGTGTGGAAGCTCTCCTCAGCGGGAAAATCGCCGGCATTGCCCGGAATGCCCGCCCAATAGAGCACCGGGGTGTCCACCGTATTGTGGCGGGGCGTGCATTCCATCATTGCAAGCTGGCTGCCCGTGTCGTTCCTGACCCGCCGCAGCCCCCGGCATCCTCGGCCCAGGCAAGCACGTTGCAGTGGCAGCGCACCGGAAGCAGGCCTTGTGTGTGGGCCTCGTCAAGGTACATTTCCACCCATTCACGGTTGACGGCGTTGCTGCGGCTGTACCGGGAGAGGGAGAGCAGGTTGCGCGAGGACTTCTCCATATCCTGCAATATCTCCCGCGCGTCATCAATGAAGACGTACTGCGAATAGATGTGGTTGCAGGAAAGGAGCAGGCCCACGGGAGCGGCAAACGACAGGCGGCAGTCACTGCGGTCGGTGGAGAGCCGTCCGTAACGCATGTCCGTTTCCACCCTGCCGGGCAGGTCGTCGGCGGCCGACAGGGTATGCAGGCAGAGCTGCTTGTCGCCGATGCGCATCCTGCCGGGTTCCAGACAGATGTCTTCCAGTACCGCAGACCGGTCGTCCGCCGAGAGGGAGAAATACCTCTCCACCAGTCCCGGACGTTCGGACGTGCCGGTGATTTCCTCCGGGGGCATCCGCCGCAGGGACACCTTTCCGGAATCGTTCATGATACGCTCGAACTGTTCCACGGCTTCCAGAAAACGGGCGGCGGTGTCCCTGTCCGCAATCTCACGGGGCAGGATATGCCCACGGCAGAGCGTGCTGAAGTCACTCCGGTGACGGCTGCGCTCGCGGGTCGTTTTCGTCAGGTAAAGATAACAGCGGTGGCCCAGATACAGACGTTCGTTGAAATGGCGTTCGTAACTTTTCGCAAGGAAACTCTGCCCATCCCTGTCGAAATCGGGACGGTAGGTCTCTTCCACAAACCAGTCCTGCTTGCACACCACCGAATAGTCGGGAAGCACGCGGATGGCTTTCACCCAGGCCGAATGGATAGCCTCGTATTCATCGCCCGTCACCGTATAGATTTCCGGCAGCAGCACCTCAAAGGCCACGGTCAGGTCGGCGTCCTTGCTTACAATGCAGCCGTGCTCCACTGCCAGAAGGGGGAACTTGCGTTCCAGCGTCTCGGCTTTCAGTACATTTCTCATGGTTTTCTTCTTTTGGTAAGTAATCGGAACAGTCTCTTGCGGTGGATCAGGTAACGGGGGTGGCGCTTCTGGGCCAGGCGCTTCATCAGACCGTGCTCGCCGTATCTCGCGTTCATCCGGAAGACCAGCCAGGCCAGCAGGAGGCCGGCGCCCAGGCCCAGGGGAATGCACACCCCTGGCTGACACCGGCAAGGTAAAGCACGATGACTGTCAGCAGGACGGCGGCCAGGCCGCCCGCAAGGATGAAAAGGTACATCGTCGTCAGCCCTTTGAATTCCACACCCTTTCCCGCACCTTTGTTAACAGGATACTCCATCGTCTTAGAGGAAGAAGGAACGCAGGATGGTGGCGGCTACAATCAGGAAAATGCAGGCGAAAAACCAGGAGGCCGCCGTCTTCGACGTGTCCGGATCACCGCTGCTGAACTTGCCGTAGGTCTTGATGCCGCCCACCAGACCGAGCACGGCGCCGATGGCATAGCACAGTTTGGTGGCGGGATCGAAGTACGAGGTCATGAGGCTTGTCGCCTCGTTGATACCCGCAAGGCCCTGGCCCTGCGCAAAGACACCGGTGGCGACAAGCGCACACATCATCGAAAAAAGGATTCTTTTCTTCATTATCGAATCGTTTAGGTGAGACATTAAATTGATTTCGACTGCAAATATATAAGGGACAAACGGCTGTGATACAAACGTTTCATCAGGTAGCATGAGATGTCGTCAGATGTCTGCCGGAAATGCTGACCGCATGGAACAAATACCCCAATATCAGCTACTTGATAAAAAATAAGACCAGGCATACTTGCGAAATAAAAAGAATTTCCGTATTTTTGTTCTAAAACTCAGATGTATGGAAGACGTTGTAAAAATAGCATCCTATATCTGCCTGCGCTACCGGCGCCGGTTCGGCAGAAAGATTGATGAAATGAAGCTGCACAAACTGCTTTATTTCACACAGCGTGAGTCCATCATCCAGACAGGAGAACCATTGTTCGGGGATTGTTTCGAAGCGTGGAAATACGGACCGGTTCTGGTAGCCATACGCCAACGTTACAAAAATGACACACTGCACGAGGAATTGCCCGCCCCGGTAGAAGAACGGTATAAGGAAGTGTTCGATACCGTATTTGAAACGTATGCATGCAAGGATTCCTGGAGCTTGAGCAGCATCACACACGGGGAATACGCCTGGCAGGTGGCGAGACGGCGGATTCTTCCGGAGGGACAACACAGGCTGATTGCCACGGATGATATAAGAAAAGATGCGGAAAGGGTGAAAATCCGCCGTTTCCTGTATGAGAAAATAACCCGGAACGGTGACTATGAGGATAACTGACAGACAAAAACAGCTGCTGGATTCCCTTACCTGTGAACGGCTCTCTTCCAATGAGGCGCATTTAAGGATGGTGGACAGTTTCTTCAATGGAAGAAACGGCAGTCTGGAGCATACCCTGAAGAACGAGGCGTATGCGGAGGACGAAGAGGGAAATATAGCCTTCTATCTTGTCAAAGACGCGGACAACCGTATACTTTTCTATTTCTCCGTCAAATGCGGGATGCTGTATGACCGGTTCGGAGAGGGGGAAAAGTTGCGTAAGATCAATGAACTGTTCCGTTTTCTGGTGGAGTTGGAACAGGACCCGTCCTCCACGGAAGAGGACAAGAAAACCATTGACTCCATTCTGGAAAGCATCCGTACCCGGAAAGGACTGGCTAGAAAAGACCTCTCCAAAATTTCGCATATAAAGAAGAACCAGGTCATCAATGATCTGGAAAAAGAATCCGAAGACAACCTGAAGAGGGTGGGAAAAACCTTTGCCGGTGTGGAAATCGTGCATTTCTGCGCCAATGACAACTGCCGTACGCTGTGGGAGAAGCTGGGTATCGGACAGAAACTGGGAACCGTCGTATTCTGGCATTTTCTGATTCCTAAAATCTGCGAGTTGAGAAAGATTGCCGGCTGCGAGTACCTCTTCCTGTTCGCTGCCGATTTAACCCCTGACGAACTGTTGGTAAACTATTACAGGTCAAATCTCGGTTTCAGGGATTCCAACGAACATGGTACGGCAATTCCACTGTATGATTATGCCTGCAAGTTCATGTATCAGGAACTGAAGGACATTGAGATACGGAGAGAGGCGTTTTATGCCGATTTTAATCCTGATGAAGAAGCTATGTAAATAAAGTAATCGGGACACCCTCCGACTGTAAAAACGATGAAGCCTGCCACCCGTCCGGTGTGCAGGCTTCATCGTTATCAAATCAGCTCCCTCCAGTCAATTCCCCTATCGTTCCCATGCCGCTTACCCTCCTTGTCCGACGGACATCCGTCCTCATCCAGATACTTCTCCAGCAGCCGGTTGACCGCCTCCTCATTTCCAGCCTGGGAAACAAACACGTCGAACAGGTCCGTATTCCGGATGGCAAGCAAGGTCCGGGCGGCAGCCGAAGCCTTGCCATTGTCCCGGTCAGCCCCGTCCACCTTCATCAGCACATCCCCCACAAGGCTGAGGTCATCCAGTGTGACCGCCTGCGTCACCGCATCCGTCTCAGGAACCGGCCGCTCCAGATCTTCCTGTTCCTCCTGCAACATCCGCATCTTTTCGAGCGGAAGCGAGCATTCCACCTCATCGGAAGGTATTCCCTCCTCCTCGCCAAGATAATCCGTCCCCATTTCCAGCGGATGGGACATGAAAGGAGCAGCTGTCTTCCCCGCATCCTCATCCAGATAGACAAAGCGGGTACTGCCCATCACATCCGGTTCATCACCGGAAACGGCAGGGACCGTCTCCTCCTTTTTCACGGGAGTATAAAGCAGGTCACACCACTCCCGTATCCGGGCTTTCTGTCCCCATACCTTATATAACAGATAAACGGCACAGCCCAGACGCACCGACAGATACATCATCTCTTCCATTCCTGCAACCGTTTTTCCACTTCCTCCCGGTACATTCCGTTTATTACATCCTGATGCTGTTTCAAATGGTCAGCCAGTACGTTGTTCACAAACGCGGGCACGGACAATCCCGGAGCAATGACCGGAAGTATCCGGACAAGCTCCCCATACAGCGAACCGTGAATGTAAGTCTGTCTTCCGTTCCCGTCATTTTACGCTCCAGAAACATTTCCGCATATACACTCTTTTCTTCCATCTCTTTTAGCAAACTCTTGGTTTCCATATCCATACTTTCAAACCGGTTAAAAAAATGCTCTTCCTGAAAACCGGAAAAATCTTCCGGCAAGGAGATGCCGCCGGACAGAATCCTTTCAATAACGGCTTCCCGCTCCGGCAGGTCCCCGTCTTTTTCTGACTGACAGCCGGCAACTTCCGGTACAGGTCCGCCAGACCGTGTTTCCGGTACAATCTTCTCAAAACCGTTTCCGACACTCTTTTTTCCCAACCGGTCTCTTCCGAGCCTCAGTCTGTATCCCATATACAGCAGGAAAACCGCGGCCGTCAAAATCAAATAAACAAACCATTGTTCCATAATCAACGCGGGTTTATAGTTCCCTGACGGACCATCTCGTCAAGTTCCTCTTCATACTGTGCCAGATGATGGTCAAGCACATTGTCCAGAAAAGGCTGGCACCGTCATCCCCTCACTCAGCAGGGGCAGTATCCGTGCCAGCCTGCGGTACGTCTCATAACAGATATAGGTCTGTTTGCGGTGAACGGAATTCTTACGGCTGAGAAAACAGTTCCGGTACTCTTTCATCCGTTCTTCCAGTGCAGGAACAGCCTCTTTCCGTTTGCCGCCATCCTTCCGCGCGGTAACGGAAGCTTCCGTTTCAGTAACCGGAGCATGCTTCGGCGTGCCTTCGGCATCCGTCCCGTGCGCCATGATCTCCTTCAACCGTTCCTCATCCACATTGAATACTCCTCTTTTCGTCATAATCCTCAGGGTTTGGAATAAACAATACTTTCAATCTCATCGGCAAGCAGGTCCAGGCCGCTGCCTTTCAACAGTTTGTCCGAAGGCGGGAAATAGGTGCTCCGGAACAGCGGGCGGCTTCCGGAAGCCGCCTCCCTGTTGTAACGTTCCATGTCAGGCATCACCGTGTCGAGGGTCCGCAACCCTATCTTTCCGAAAATTCCGTTGTAATGGCGGTAAATCTCCCTGGACACACGTCCGTCAATCCTGTTCCAGAACAGCCGTATCTCTTTCAGGGGCGCTTCAGGGCATTTACGGACAAAGTCCTGGAGGGTAGCCACAAAGGAAAGGCTGCTCTGCATCACCATGCGGTCCTGGATGACGGGGGCAAAGAGGTAGTCCATGTTGATGATGGCTTCCAGGATACCCGGCGAGTTCACGGTACCGGGCAGGTCGAAGAAAACAATCTCCGAGGAATCCTCCAACCTGCCGGCCGTCTCCAGCACCTTGCCGGGACCGGAAGTCAGGACGGGATAGGCTTTCTTGCCGGTCCTTTCAAACTGTTCGCAGAGCAGCCGCTGGAGGTATTCACTCTTTTCCACGCTCTGCGTATCACGGGTACGCAACGCCTGGATGCTGTGCTGCGGGTAGTCACAGTCCACGACCGCCACCTGCCTGCGTAGGCTAAGCACCCAGCGCCTTGTCATATTACTATGATAGGTTTCCAAATACTCGCCCCCGAACCGGACGTACACCTTCCAGCGTATCCGGCTCTCCACTAATATCTTCAGTCTAAATTGTTCCATGATGTATTTTTTGATGACAACTTCCACAAATGGCTACAGTTTTTCGTCTTCTTGCAATCATGTGTTTCTCCCAGTTTTCCTTGCCTTTCAAGTCTTTGAGTTTCCGCACATGGTGCATTATTAGTCCTTCCGTAGCCCCACATAATTCACATTTTTCTGCTTTTAGCCTGTCTATCAAGCTTTGTGCTACTTGCGTAAATTAGAGTGTTTGGTTTATTATCAATACTCATATTTTTGAATGGACTCCTTCTTTTGAATCCACCGCTGTAGAAGTATGCAGATTTTTCATTGCCGGACTTTACTTTGTACTTTATCGTGAAAATATCATTGTGCTTATATTTTCGGCATATTCTTTTCACTTTAGTTCGGTATTTTGCAGCAAACGTTTTATACATACTGTATTCCATTATATATCCAAAATTGGATAATTGCTTAGAACAGTTTTTTGCTATAGAAAAATAGTTATATAAACCTCGTATTTCCGAGTTGTACCTTTCGAGGATTTCAAGGTCATCGTTGTTCTTGAGTTTACGTCTTGACTTAGGTTTCCATATTTCCTTCCCATTGTGTTTCTTTATCTCTAACACATCATAAGAAATCAGTTTGCTTTTTATAGCATCCTTTGGAATCATTATCTCCACTTTCTTATTCAAAAACCTCGACAAACGTCCTGTTCTGTCTCGTTTGGTATGGTCTGATTTACGGTTGCGTATCTCAAATCCAAGAAACTTCGCAGGGTTTAATGAATGAGTGATGAGAGTTTTCTCATCGGATAGTTCCAGAAGAAGCTTTTCTGCAAGAAACCTTTTTATATCTTCCTTGATAATTTGCGTATCTTCTTTGCTTCCTATCACTCCACATAAAAAATCGTCTGCGTATCTCACGTATTTCAGTCGCCTATAATCTCCGTCCATTTCATCGGTAGATGGGGTTTGTAATAATAATTTTCCGTAACTTTTTACTTGCTCTATCAACTTTTCCCTTTCGGTAATAGTCTCTACAACTTTCAATTTTTCCACAACTCCTCTTTTCTTATTCGCATAATGTTTGTACAATGCATTCATTTTCTTTGAGCCACCCATGTTGAATTTCTCCATGTACTCATTCATGTACTTATCCAGCTTGTCAAGATAGATATTCGCCAGTATAGGGCTTATGATTCCACCTTGAGGTGTCCCGCTGTAAGTCTTATGAAACGTCCATTTTTCCACATACCCGGCATTCAGGAATTTTCTGATAAGGCGGATAAAACGTTCATCTTCGATACGTTCTTTGAGAATGTTTATCAAAACATCATGATTGATGTTATCGAAGAATCCTTTAATATCACCTTCTATATACCATTTTATTCCGCTGAAACTTTTGCTGATTTGTTGAATAGCAGTATGGCAACTTCGTTTGGGTCTGAATCCGTGAGAACTATTTTCAAATTGTCCTTCATAGATTGCATCAAGTATCATTCGAATTACCTCCTGCAACAACTTATCATTAAAAGATGGTATGCCGAGTGGACGCATTTTCCCATTCTTTTTAGGTATAAATGTTCGTCTTGACGGGCTGGGCTGATATGATTCATTTTTCAATGTATCTATCAACTTTGTAATACGATTTAGGCTCATATTATCAATGGTTCGATTATCTGAACCTGCTGTCATATTGCCCGGTTTTTTGCATATATACGTTGATATGCAACGTAAAACATTTCCTCATTGAACAGAATACGATACAAGCGTTTATACTTGTAATTCAAGTCTTTGTTGTGTTCCGTCAGACTGTTTAATACTCTTTCCGAATTTCTCATAATGTCTCTCACATTTTTCGATAATTGTATTAAAAAAATATTAGCTGCCCCCCTTCGCCATTGTGAATTAAATTAGTACTTAACTCACGTGTACAGGTCATTAACCTGCTCGGACTACTACGAAGGCTCCGTTACCATACCGGATATTCAGAGGTCTGTACCTCATAGCCTTACAACTGGCTTTCCGGGTTAGGTAATCCCAGTTTGTAACATAATAACATTGGCACGACAGATTGTCGGATACGACTTCCACCCTTTACTATTTACTATAGTTGCGTCGTGATAAGTTCTTGCTCTTCCTACTAAAAGGATGTAAAAGGAGTATCACGATATGGCGAGTATAATTACCTTAACGCCACAGTTACTACAATGACCGCTTGGGTTATCGTTCAATCAATTCGGACTTTATCCTCATATCTGTCATTTCATCTCCATTCAGTCGCAGTTTGGTAATTAACTGACTTATGGTTGTACCGACATGCTACACTCCCTGTCCAGTTTCCCTTTCAGATAAGTCGGTGATGATAGGTCATTTCCAAAGAACACTTGCCTAATCCTTGCCAAAGGGACGATTATTATGCTACCTTGACTGGCGCACCTTTGACATAATGGAAATAACTGGCAAGAAGCACCGTCAGGGTGGACTTGCCGACTCCGCCCTTCTGGTTGCTCAGGGCGATAAAGACACATCGTTTGCTCATACGCTTTTCAAATAAGGGGTTTATAATCGGGTTATTGTAACGTTGCTTTTTCTTTTCATCGGTTTGCCGGAACAGTGTTACAAGACGCCAGGCCGGTAACATGCCCTTATCCGGACACCCCGAACGGTGGTTGCAACAACGGAAGACTGCCTTGTAACCGGAAAGCAACCCGCTGTCTCTGGAACAGGGCAATGACATCGGGACCCGGCAATGGAATGTCAGGTCATGACCGTATTCCGTCGCTGTCCTGCCATCATCCGCTCCGGTGGCGATGACATTTCTTTCCGTTATCATATCATTCTCTTTTTCTCCTGACATATTGACACACTATTTCTCCGACATAAGGACATAAGAACATGTCATACCGGTGAAAGAGGACGGACATAATACCCCGGAAGAATGACATATCCTTATCCGATGCCCAAAAGTAGGACAATAATCCGACCCCATAGCCATCTTTCAGCCGGGTTGGCACCACATGGCATCAGCTGTCATTACAAGTCAGACAAGCAACTGTTTTACAACGCATTAATACGCTGTAATTTTGCACCGTCGGAATACGACAGAGGAAAAAACGCACTTCGAAGGAACCGGCACGCCGCAAGCGTCGCGCAGCAATCCGACGACAGGCGGATTCTCTGTTCAAACGAACAGAGCAAGTTGTGTTTCCGTCAGACAAAAACTATTTTGTCTGACGGAAACCTCCGCACTTCCCGGAAGAGCGGAGGCATTTGCTCCAAAGTCGCAATTCCGGAAAAGAAGAAGTACAAATCCCAAAATCAGACAGATGGAGAAGACAAATGTGAGAAGGACGGGCAGGAAGCCCAAGAGTGATCCGGCTGACTACAGATACAGTTTCCGGCTGAATGCCGGGGAGAACAGCCGGTTTGAGCAGATGCTGGCGGAATCCGGAGCCAAGGACCGTACTTTGTTCATCAAGAAAGCCATTTTCGGAGGAACCCTCAAAGTCGTGAAGACCGACAAGGCGACGATGGACTATTACATCCGACTTACGGAATTCTACAGACAGTTCCGGGCCGTCGGAAACAACTACAACCAGGTTGTCCGTACACTGAAAAACAATTTCGGGGAGAAACGGGCCATGGCGTTGCTTTACAAACTGGAGAAGTCAAGCGTGGAACTGATGCTTCTCTGCAAAAAAATCGTAGTGTTGACCCAGGAATACGAAAGGAAATGGTTGCAAAGATAAGTCACGGCACAAGCCTTTACGGGGCGCTTGCCTACAACTACGGCAAGGTGGCGGCAGGTACTGCCGAAATCCTTTCCGGCAACCGCATGATTTCCGACAGGCTCGGACTGCCGGGTACGGACATACGCCTTGCACTCCTTTCGTTCGAGAACTACCTGCTTGCGAACCGCAATACCGAGAAGCCCGTCCTGCATATCGCACTCAGCCCCGCACCGGAAGACCGGCTGACTGACGTACAGCTGGAAGAACTGGCGGCAAGGTATATGGAGAAAATGGGATACGGAGACCAGCCGTATATCGTGTACAGGCACAGTGACACGCACAATACGCATATCCACATCGTGAGTGTCTGCGTGGACGGTGAAGGACGAAAAATCAGTGACGCCTATGAGCATCGCCGCTCCATGGCAGCCTGCCGGGAACTGGAGACGGATTTCGGGCTGAGGAACGGGGCGGACACGGAGAAGCGCGACCTGAAAGCGGAACCGGGAAAGGTGGACGTCTCGGCGGGTGACATACGGCATCAGATTGGAAGCACACTCAAGGCGGTGCTGGAGGGTTACCGTTTCCAAAGCTTCGGTGAATACAGCGCGCTGCTCTCCGCGTTCAACATCGAATCCGGACTGGTAAAGGGCGAATACAAGGGCGTACCCTATACGGGGATTGTCTATTCCGCCACAGACGGCAGGGCCAGAGTGGTCAGCCCGCCCTTCAAGAGTTCCGTTTCGGCTATGAAGGAATAAGCAAAAGGATGCTCGCCCATACGAAGGATTTCAAAGCGGGCAGATGGGCTCCGGACATACAGCGGCAGGTGGCGGAAGCCATGTGCAGGGCACGTTCCCGGAAAGAACTGGTGGAAATGCTGGAAAAGGGGCATATCGGAGCGGTATTCCGTGAAAATGAGAACGGACGCATCTACGGGGTGACGTTCATCGACCACCGGCGACGCGAGGTGTTCAACGGCTCGCGTATGGGAAAGGAGTTTTCCGCCAACGCATTCCACGAACTCTTCCGACAATGGGAAAACCGTCCCGAAAACGGAGAGCGGGAAGATGACGCGCTCCGGTACGGCCGGCATTGCAAGGCGGAGGGAGACAGCACGCTGGAACAGGCAGCAGGTATCCTTACCCTGGAGACCAACCCGGCCGTCGATTACGAAGAAGAGGCGTTCCGCCGCCGTATGAAGCGGAAAAAAAAGCAGGCCAAACGAAAATCGCGCGGCATCTGAGACAATAACCCGGGACTGACCCGCAAAAACGAACATTTTATGCAACAGGAAGACGATTTGAGGGCACTCGCCAAAATCATGGACTTTGGCCGTGCCGTAAGCATATTCATTATGGTCATACATGTCTATGTGTACTGCTATCCGAGTATGGCGGCATGGCAGCTGACACTGGATGTCATCGACCGCATCCTGCTGAATTTCGACCGGACGACAGGCATATTCGGCTGCATTCTCTGGACCAAACTGCTGGCGGTGCTGCTGCTGGCCATATCCTGCATGGGCACAATCGGTGTCAAGGGGGAGAAAATCACCTGGCACAGAATCTGGGCGGTACTCACGGCCGGAGCGGTGCTGTTTTTCCTCAACTGGTGGCTGCTCGATCTTCCGTTTCCCCATGAGGCGGTCACATCACTCTATGTCCTCACGCTGACAGCCGGATACCTCTGCCTGCTCATGGCGGGACTGTGGATAAGCCGCCTCTACAGGAATAACCTCATGAAGGACGTGTTCAACCAGGAGAACGAGTCCTTCATGCAGGAAACACGCCTGATTGAAAACGAATATTCCGTCAACCTGCCCACCCGTTTCCGCTATGCGGGAAAGGACAATGACGGATGGATCAATGTGGTGAATCCGTTCCGCGCCACCATCGTACTGGGAACACCGGGCTCCGGTAAATCCTACGCAGTGGTGAACAATTACATCCGCCAGATGATTTCCAAGGGATTCAGTGTTTATATCTACGATTACAAGTTCGATGACCTGTCTGCCATTGCCTACAACACCTTGTTGCACAACATGGACAAATACAAGGTACAGACCCATTTCTACGTCATCAATTTTGACGATCCGCACCGTTCGCACCGCTGCAATCCCATCAATCCGGAGTTCATGACGGACATATCCGATGCCTACGAAGCAAGCTATACCATTATGCTGAATTTGAACAAGACCTGGATTGAAAAACAGGGCGACTTCTTTGTGGAATCCCCGATTATCCTGTTGGCCTCGATCATCTGGTACCTGAAAATTTACAAGAACGGGATTTACTGCACTTTCCCCCATGCCGTGGAGCTTCTGAACAAGCCTTATGCGGATCTGTTCATGATTCTTACCTCTTATCCCGAGCTGGAAAACTACCTTTCACCTTTCATGGACGCATGGAAAGGCGGAGCCCAGGACCAGCTCAGGGCCAGATAGCTTCGGCAAAAATCCCGCTTACGCGTATGATTTCCCCGCAGCTATACTGGGTGATGACAGGCAACGATTTCTCACTGGACATCAACAACCCGCAGGAACCGAAAATCCTCTGTGTAGGCAACAATCCCGACCGCCAGAATATCTATTCGGCAGCCCTCGGACTGTATAACAGCCGTATCGTCAAGCTCATTAACAAAAAGGGGAAGCTCAAGAGCACGGTCATCATCGACGAACTTCCCACCATCTATTTCCGGGGACTCGACAACCTGATTGCAACGGCACGTTCCAACAAGGTGGCAGTCTGCCTGGGATTTCAGGATTTTCTCCCAGCTCAACCGGGACTACGGTGAAAAGGAAAGCAAGGTCGTGCGCCCATAAGGGCATACAATAATTATCTCTGTGGCAGGAGATTAGGTAAGTGTTCTTTGAAAAACCTATCACCGCTGACTTATCTGAAAGGGAAACCGGACAGGGAGTGTAGCATGTCAGAATAGCCGAAAGTCAGTGAAGTTACCAAACTGCGACTGAACGGTGGGTGAAATAGACAGATACGAGGATAAAATCCATACTGATTGAATGATAGTCCGAGTGGTTAGTGCTCTAAACTGTGACGTAAGGTAACTAAAATCGTCATACTGCAACACTCATTTCCAAATGACTTGGGGAAATGTAGCAGGAACTTGTTGTAGCACATCGCAATAAGCGAGTAAAGGACGGAAGTCATATCCGACAATCTGCCAAGCCATATATTATTGTATGTTTTAATGGGGATTGCCTAAATCGGAATGCCAGTTGTAAGGCTATGAGGTGCAGACCTCTGAATATCCGACATGGCAACGGAGCCGCCGTAGTAGTCCGAGCAAGGGAAAACCTTGTACACGTAGGTTACAATGTAATCTGCAATGGCGAAGGGTGGCAGCTAACTTATTTGATACAATTAATGGAAAATGTGAGAGACATTATGAGACATCCAAAGAAAGTATTAAACAATCTGACGAAACACAGCAACCAATCGGACTACAAGTACGAAAGGCTGTACAGGATTTTGTTCAATGAGGAAATGTTCTATGTTGCCTATCAAAAATTGTCAAAGAAACAAGGCAACTCAACTAAAGGTTCGGACGGAAAGAATATCGACGGAACGAGCCTGAAACGCATTGAAAGGCTGATTAAAGAGTTGAAAGACGAATCATATCAGCCGCAACCGTCACGAAGAACGTATATCCCGAAGAAAAATGGGAAGATGCGTCCTTTGGGAATACCTGCATTCAGAGATAAATTGGTGCAAGAAGTGATGCGAATGGTACTGGAATCCCTATACGAGGGACAATTCAGTTATCAGTCCCACGGTTTCAGACCGGGGAAAAGTTGCCATACAGCACTGATATATCTGCAAAACAACTTTATCGGAACCAAATGGTTTATTGAAGGCGATATAAAAGGTTTTTTGACAACATCAACCATGATGTGCTGATAAAAATCCTACAAGAACGTATCAAAGATGATAGATTTATCAGGCTAATCCGCAAGTTTTTGAACGCAGGCTATTTGGAAGACTGGATATTACACCGTACTTACAGCGGCACAGTACAGGGAGGAATCATTAGTCCGATACTGGCTAACATCTACCTGGACAAGCTGGATAAGTACATGGAGGAATATATTCAGAACTTCGACAAGGGAAACAGACGGTTACGGAATCCCGAAGCCCGAGTGCTTGAAGGACGAAAGATGACTGTAACCAAAAATTTGAAGAAGGAAAAGGATGAAACAAAAAGAACTGCACTGCAAAAGGAAATCAGAGAAATAGAGAAGAAGCGTGTCCTTATCCCCTATGGGGTGGAAATGGACGACACATACAAAAGACTAAAATACGTGAGATACGCGGACGACTTTCTCATCGGGGTTATCGGTTCAAAAGAGGATTGCAAAGAAATTAAAGAAAACATCAAACAATTCCTTGCAGAGAAACTCAAACTTGAACTGTCCGATGAAAAAACCTTGATTACTCATGGAACCAAACCCGCAAAATTCTTAGGTTTTGATGTCTATGTACGTGATACCAATCTGCCCAAAAGGGATAAATCGGGAAAACTAAAACGAGTATTCGGCAAAAGGTGGTGTTGAAAGTAACAACAGAAACCATGAGGAAACGCCTGCTCTCATACGATGCCCTTAAAATCAAAACGAATATAAAGGGTAAAGAATGGTGGAAAGGTAGCCCACGAGGGTATCTGGCTAACAATGACGACCTTGAAATACTGGATAAGTTCAATTCCGAAATAAGGGGGTTCTATAACTATTACTCGATAGCCAATAACAGTACAGTCCTAAATCAGTTCTACCGCATAATGAAAGAGAGCATGTTGAAAACATTCGGACATAAATACCGAACTACCCGTAAACATCTGATGAAGAAATACAGGGTTGGAAAAAGAATTTGGCGTGCGCTTCAAAGACAAATACGGAAAAGAGAAAGTGAGATTGTTTTATCATGACGGCTTCAAACGAAAGGTGGAAGCCAAAGTTGCTTGTTTTGATAACATACCACGCTCGAAATACAACCTTGCCCGTACAAGCCTAATAGACCGATTAAAGGCAAGGAAGTGCGAGTATTGTGGAGCTACGGATAACTTGGAAATGCACCACGTGCGTAAACTCAAAGACTTGAAAGGAAAAGCCACTTGGGAAAAACACATGATTGCAAGACAAAGAAAAACGATAGCAGTATGTTTTAATTGCCATAGAACTATGCACAATGGTAAATTTTAGATTGATTAAGTTAGTGGAGAGCCGGATACATCGAGAGGTGTACGTCCGGTTTGGGGGCGAGTATCCGAAAATCCGTCATAGAAATATGAAAATGGACGTCGGGTGCTTAGCCTACATCCAAAACACGGTGGGGAACATTTTCAGCGGGCAGGTGGTCGGCGAAACGGCCAAAACACTCTCCGAACGCTTCGGAAAAATCCTCCAGCAGCGGCAGTCGGTCTCCATCAACCGGCAGGATGTATCCACCTCCGTCAACACGCAGCTCGACTCGCTCATTCCGGCATCCAAAATCGCCAACCTATCGCAGGGAACTTTTGTCGGCTCGGTGTCGGACAACTTCGGGGAGAAAATAGACCAGAAGATTTTCCATGCCGAAATAGTCGTGGACCATGCCAGGGTCAGCGCGGAGGAAAAGGCTTACAGGAAAATCCCGGTCATCAATGAGTTCAGGGACAAGGAAGGCAACGACATCATGCTCCAGCAGATAAAGCGCAACTATGACCGGATCAAGGCGGATGCCCAGGCCATAGTCAACGAGGAGATGCAACGCATCAAAAGTGACCCGGAACTCTGCGAAAGATTGGGACTGAAAACCGGGGAAGAAACGGGAAATAAGGAGGATAACGAAAATTAATAATCGGTATGATCGTTTCTTTCAAAATAAATTTGTATATTTGAATATTAAATGGAATTCAATGGTGTATAGCGGAATGCTTTCACCGCTTATTATACATAAGTCACAAGATGTCTTAAACTGAAATCTGGCAAAATTTCAAAAACGAAGACTTTTGTGTGAGGCTTATGCTATGCTTTATAGCGTGAGCCCATGCATGTTTTCGTTTTGGGCTTGCCAGAGCCTCAGTTTAAAACATCATGGGTTTCATGCTTTTTTAATAAATAGAAGGTATGGCAAAAATTCAGATTATCATGGCAGTCACTCTTGACGGTTTTCTTCCACGGAAAGAGGAAGCGCTTATGCAATGGGTCAGGGAGAATACACGACATGGCTTTCCATACTGGCAGGAGGAAGCTACCATTCTTATCTGTCCTTTATACGGAGTGATGGACCTGATGGATGTGGCACACAGATACGATGAGGACTGCATCTATCTGGCAACAGTGCAGGATGAGAAAAGCGCGGAATATGGCTGCGGGCTTTTCCGGTATAATCTTGTGGACGAAATCGTGCTTTACTTACTTCCATTCTCTTATGGGAAAGGTATGTCGCTGACTGCGGACTTCCATTTCAGCCATTGGAAACTCTGTGCTTGCAAATCATATTCCAACGGTATCTGCCGACTTATATATGCAAGAAATCGATAGCCTTTCATTCCAAACCGTACTTCCGCATTTTTTTGTACAAGGTCACACGGCTTATTCCCAAAGATTCTGCCGCACGACTGACATTGCCTCCGCTCGCCATCAAAGCCTTACCAACCCGTTCTTTTTCATCCGCTTCCGGCATTTTCCCCCTATGGCTCCCCATACTTTCAATAATTGTGTCAAGCCCCAAATCCTGACAAGTCAGCAGCGGTGAGCTGGCTAGTAATACGGCACGTTTCACCCGATTCTGTAAATCACGTACATTGCCCGGCCAGGAATAGGAAAGCATCCTACACTTTGCATCTTCCGTAAAGCCACTCGTTGCACGTTTCAATTCTTTCGAGTGACGTTCACGGAAGAACTCGGCCAATGGCATGATGTCTTCCGGACATTCCGCCAATGAAGGCTGGCGAATCTCGAACTCATTCAAACGATGGTATAAGTCTTCTCTGAACCGACCATCCTTAATAGCCTGTTGCAAGTCTTCATTCGTAGCAGTAATGATACGCACGTCCGCAACCCGTTCCTTACCGCTGCCTATCGGAGTATAGGTGCTTTCCTGCAACACACGAAGAAGCATGGACTGAATCTCATAAGACATTGTCCCGATCTCATCCAGGAACAAAGTTCCTCCTTTCGCCATATCAAAGTAACCAATCTTGGCGGTGTCGGCACCGGTAAATGCCCTTTGCATGTCCGAAGAGAAGCGAGGCGGCCAGTTCACGGGGCAATGCCCCGCAGTTCACTGCCACAAAAGGCATGTTCCAGCGTTCACTGCCCTGATGGATACTCTGCGCCACAGACTCCTTGCCTGTTCCATTAGCACCGAGTATCATCACCGACATTTCCGATGGGGCCACCAACTTAGCATATTTTTCCACTTGCAGAATTTTCGGACTTGTCCGGTGGAACAACGCTTTCTCCTTCTTACGTACCGTAACCATCGGTTGAAATATGTCATCTGCCAGTTCCAGCAGGTGTTCCTTGCGTACAGGCTTAGGCAGGTAATCCATTGCACCCAATTTGATGGTGCGCACCACATCGGGAACCGACACATACTCAGTCGTGATAATAAAAGGAATATCCCTTTTCTCTTTATGTAGCCATTCTAAAAGTGAAATGCCGCTTCCTTCTGGAAGACGCACATCCGACAAAATCAGGTCGAATCCCATTTTGCGTATCAGCGAACGGGCTACCGGCTCATTCATGGCTGTCACCGCATCATAACCCGCTTGTGAAAACCAATCCTTCTGCATCTGTGACAAGCCGATATTATCCTCAACTATCAATATTTTCCGTTTCATTTGTCAGTCTTTTTATTTCGTTCTCCGCTTCCGCTATCAGCATAGCAGTACATTTTATTACTTGACCTGTAGACTCCTGTACGACATTATCTCTTGCAGTATCATCTTTCAACAGAGTCCGATAAGCCAACAAAGTATCTTCCATCTGCAACAGTTCCCACATCGGCTGCATGCGGTGGATAATTTCACGCAGTTTTTCCCTGTCACCGTCATCCACTGCCGAAGTGAGTTCCTCCATATCCCGTTTCGACTGTTCAATAAAGGAGCATAACAGCTTTACCTTGTCATTGACCTCCGACAGCATTGTGCTAAAATCAATTCCACGGCTTTCATCCAACCCACATTTCTTTATGTTTGAGAGAAGGCTTAACAGCTCTGAAGAAGAAAACGGCTTGTAGATGCAGGCTGCAAATCCAGCTTCCAAATAAGCATTCTTCTCTCTGTCACCACGTGCGGTCATAGCAATAACAGGTATCGTACGTGAGTTCCCGATGGTCGAGCTACGCAGCAAAGTCAACAAGTCAAAACCATTAGTACCGGGCATCTGAATGTCGGAAAGAAGCAAATCATAATCCATGCAGCGCATGGCCCTGATCACTTCTTTAGCAGTGGAGCATACCGTGCAAGTCACACTGTTACGTTCCAACATCTCCTTGATTATATCCCTCAACATACCATCATCATCGATGACAAGCACATTACAAGGCAAATATGCAGAATGCAGCCGTATTCGGTTCTTACTCTCTACCGGTTCATCCGTTTCTGGTAACGGAAGGGTGACGCGGAACGTGCTTCCCCGGTCGATGGAACTTGTCACCCCGATTGTGCCGCCAAGCAGGTTCACAAGTCCCTGCGTGATGGGCAGGCCCAGCCCGTAACCATCAGCATTGGCAGCGGAAGTCTGACGTTCAAACGGACGGAAGATACGCGAAAGCGTTTCCTCGGTCATACCAATGCCCGTATCCTTTACTTCCAAAATCAGATTTCCGTTACAATAGCGGACATTAAAACTGATTGTACCGGATTCCGTGAATTTGACGGCATTTGTAAGCAGGTTGTCTATGATTTGTTCTATACGGTCCGCATCGCCATAAAGCCTGACTTCCGTATCCCTAAAATCACAATCGAACAGAATCCCCTTGTTATTGACTACGTGGGAGAATCCGGAAGCGGTACGCTCCAGCAACCTGTGCAAATCGAACGAAACATCGTTACGGATTTCTTTCGCCTCGTTCAGACGGTATACATCCAGCAGGTTGTTGAGTAGATGTACCACATGACGGCATACAACTTCAATATTGTTCAAATAAGTGTTACGCCGTTTCTTTTCCCGTGTATCCATTGCCAGTTCGGCGTTACCGCTGATGATATTCAAAGGAGCACGAATGTCATGTGACATGGTCAGAATAATATTCTTACGCATTTCCAACAATGCTGTGTTCTGCTTTATTGTATCTTCCAACCGCTTCCTTGTACTCGCCTTTTCACGCAAATCCCTCTGTATTATCAGATAGGAAATAGCAAGCAGCACTATAGCGAAAATAACCAACCACGTGATAATGCAAACAGAGCGGTTATAGGAGGCTTCAAAATGCTGTTTCTTGGTTTCAAGCACATGCTCGGTTTGGTCGTTCATCACGGTTATCAAGGTACGGAGCTTTCGGTTGAGTGCCTTGTTGTGATTACGTAGGCTGTCGATATAGACTGTTATGATTTGCTGCCGTTCTTCCTGCATGGATTGCAGTTCTTTGTTCAATGTGTAAAGCGTAGCGGATACGGAAGGAGCAATCTCAACCGTTTCTTTCGCTCCGAACAGTCCGGCAATACCTTTTTCTTACGGATAACAGTTTTAGAACAGGTCTCTTCGGGAAGACGGGTAAGTACAGACCATCGGAGCTGTCTTGTTTTTGAAACAATTGCATAATTTGGTGCAGATTTTCCTCCTTACTTTCCAAAAGATAACAAAGCGTATCTAATCGACTTAAATAGACAAACTCCTCATTTCCCTTGTACATTGCTTGTAGCATGGAATCTACACGTAAACGAAGTAAATGATAATCTACAAAATCTTCTTTCTCCCACGCAAGAGCTGTTTCACCGCGCATAGCAAGGATAGTGATGTAACGATGGGCGATATTCACATTATGCTGAACCTTGTGAATGAGCTGTGTCTCTGCTTCAATTTCCAACACACGGCTACGTTCATGTAAAAGGATGGCAACCATACCACCAATGATCACCATAAGAAGGAAATATCCTGTAAATATTTTATGCTGTAATAACAATTATTCTTAACTAATTACCAAACAACCTAAATTCGATATATAGTAATAAATACATTACTGAATATCAAGAACATAGAATAATAGTGTTAAATTTATAGCGTTAATTATAACATTTAAACAATTACAACTATGTTTTCAGAGGTTAAAGTTACGGAGATTTATTGTATAGCAGATGATTTTTGCAAGGAATTTATGTTGCAACAAGAAAATATATGATTGAAGATAAGAAAATTAAGTATTTTAACAATCCTAGCCGCATAAACGATACTCCAATTATGGTAAACCTTATCCTGTTCCATTCCAACGGATAACTTTTATGCTTTAAGCATTATAACAAAAAGTATGCCTGCAAACATCTATAAACCTGTTCCCATGTTTGGCATTCTATAACCGTTATGTTGAACTGATAAAAAGAAGTATTGCTTTCCTAACCATTTTCCAATAAAAAACTGTGGAAACCTATACCGACATTAGCTCTGTTGCCCTCCATTCCTTATGTATCTATCATAATCAAAAAAATTCAGAATCATAAAACATTCAAGGCACTAGTCCAATGCAGGAAATATTCAAACACACAAAACACCCCAAAATAAAATTATACAATAGAATAATCGTAATTCTACTCTTAAAGAGCAATAAATCCTACTTATCCACGACAATCTAAATAATAAATTTCAATAAGTAATATGCCATTCTTCATATAAAAGAAATGCTATCTTCATAATCGAATATCATATAATATCACACAGTAGCAAAGTAATTTTACCATACACTATAAGCATAAGATAATTAAAAAAAATGATATAGAAATCTAATGGATAGCAATGAGTTCCTATAATCAAAGATAAACCAAAACCTTTTGTCACGGGCGTTACCGCTACGCTTTCCATGAGTATTTTCCTTGCGACAAGTCGCGGAAAATACACATGGAAACAAACGCCCGGACAGTCGGTTTTGATTTTTGGAAAGATTATAGGGACTCACTGCGACCGACGCGACGCACGGAATAATACGGCAAGCCGAAACCGGGATATGTTTTGGCAGACCGCAATCCCAACCGGAACAAACGCTTTCCAGACAACACAACGGGTATGTTGCCGGCTTCCCGGCTCCGATGACAATAAGGGACTTCAGCTCCCTCTGCTCTGCATGGAACGGGCTGGCGCACTACAGCCTCTGCCGCCTTTCCTCTACCTGTGAATCCGGCATCCCCTTTCCGGGCATTCCCTCTTTTGGTATCCTCTTTTCCCTATCCCTTTTCATCGACATTTCCAGACGTTTCATGCCACCTGATGACACGTGACGACAACATATTGAAAATCTGCATATTATTCAAATTTACCTTCTACTTTTGAAGCGTAAAACCAAAGGTTAAACTGCTAAAAGCAACAGCTATGGCACAAGAAAAAGACAGGAAAAAACCGAAGCGGACACCCCGTTCAAAAGGAACCGCCACAGAAGAGAAGCCGTACGTGGAGCAGTTCAGCGAACTGCTGATGGTCCACAACAAGAATGACCCGAAAGCCGGACTCGGAGTGGTCAGTCAGGTGGATGAAAAAGGAAACTACAGGACAGTCCCGCCTGACAGAAAGCACGAGAATTCGTTCCTGAAATTCGACAGGAATTCGAGCATCCTCGAAAACTTCATCAGGAATTTCTGGCGACAGTTCAAGGAGCCGACCCATTTCCGCCTGCTGCGAATGACCTACAACGACTACAAGCGGAACAGGCAGGCGCTTGACGATCTGGCGAAAGGCAAACAGACGGACGCAGTGAAAGAGTTCCTCAAGCACTACGAAATCCGTCCGAGAAAACAGGAGGAACAACAGAATACCAACGAAAAAGAAAACGAAAGTATGGCAAAGAAACAGCAACCGCAACCGGAACAACAGCAGCAACCGCAACAACAGCCCGAACAGCTTACGCAGGTGGAGCAGGCGGCGCAGGGCATGGAAGGACAACCCGCCGGGGAACAGCAGTCACCCGTCTACCGCTACAACGAGAACATGATCGACTGGGAGGCTCTCGGTAAAGTCGGCATATCCAAGGAAATGCTGGAGCAATCGGGCGCACTTGACGGCATGCTCCGGGGATACAAGACAAACAAGACCATCCCCCTGACGCTCAACATTGACGGAGTGTTGACCGCCAAGCTTGACGCGCGTCTCTCCTTTATTTCCAACGAAGGGCAGGTGGTACTGGGTGTACACGGCATCCGCAAAGAACCGGAACTGAGCCGTCCCTATTTCGGACACAATTTTACCGAAGAGGAAAAGAAAAGCCTGCGCGAGACCGGCAATCTGGGACATCCCGTGGATCTCAACCTCAGGGGCGGCGACTACGAGAAATGCCTCGTGTCCATCGACCGTAACACCAACGAGCTGGTGGCGGTGCGGCAGGAGCATGTGTTCATTCCAAACATTGTCAAGGGCGTGACGCTTGACCCTGACGAAATCGAAAAACTGAAAAACGGCGAACCGATCTTTGTGGACGGCATGACCTCCGCCAAGGGCAAGGAGTTCAGCGCCACCCTCCAGTACAGTGCCGAACGCAGGGGAATCGAGTTCATCTTCCCGAAAGACCAGGGATTCAACCAGCAGACACTGGGCGGCGTGCAGCTGTCGCCCAACCAGCTCAAAATGCTTACTGAGGGCCACACCATTCTCGTGGAGGACATGAAGCGTACCAACGGCGAACTGTTTTCGGCATTTGTCACGCTTGACAGTGTGACCGGAAAGCCCACCTACACACGAAGCAACCCCGAAACCGGGGAAATCTACATTCCCAAAGAGATCTGCCAGACACCGCTGACACCGGAAGACCGCGAGACGCTCCGCAAGGGCGGAACGGTCTATCTTGAGAACATGATCAACCGGCAGGGACAGGAGTTCTCCTCCTTCGTCCGCCTGAACATGACCACAGGCTATCCGCAGTATTCCCGCACACCGGACGGATTCAACGAACAGCAGGTTCCTAAAATACCGGCGGAGGTTTACGGTCATGTGTTCACGGCACAGGAAAAGGCGGACCTTCAGGACGGCAAGGCCATCCTGGTTTCCGGGCTGAAAGGACGCGGAGGACAGGAGTTCTCCACCTACATGAAGGTCAGCCCGAACACGGGGGCACTCAACTTCTTCCAGGAAAACCCGGACCGTCCCCGCAACACCCGGCAGCAGGCGACACAGGCGGAAACACAGCAGCAGGAACAGAAGAAAGGGGCGAAACAGGCTGTATAACCCGGAAGAGAACAGAATCGAATTACGGACAACCAAAAACAGAAAAAGATTATGGAACAGAAGAACGGACATGCATTCAAGGAAGAACAGATTGACTGGAACGCACTGGCAAAGGCCGGCATCGGCAGGGAAAACTGGAACAGGACGGTAACCTCGCCCTGCTTCTGCAAGGCAGGGAGACGGGCATCATATCCCTCCGCCTGAAAACACCCGTCATCGACCTCGTCACGGATGCCACACTCCGTATCGTGGAAACGCCCGAAGGGAGACCGGTACTGGAAATCAACGGCATACGTAGCGAAGAGAAGCAGCACAATTAAAAAGTACAAGCCGTTCCCTAAGCCGGCACCGGCCGGATGGGGAACCTTAAAAACAAAAACGGATTATGATAGCTATATTGACAGACAGACCGAATGTAGGAAAAGAGATTGCAAGAATCGTGGGAGCACACAGGTTCGAGAAAGGGTACATGACCGGCAACGGATACGCCGTGACATGGACTTTCGGCAACATGCTCTCGCTGGCCATGCCGAAAGACTACGGCAATGCAAAACTGGAACGGAAGGACTTCCCGCTGGTACCCGGTGACTTCCGCCTGATGGTCAAGCACGTCAGGACAGATGAGAGATGGATTCCCGACATCAGCGCCGTAATGCAGCTCAAGACGGTGGAGAAAGTACTTGCGGAATGTGATACCATCATCGCCGCCACGGAAGCCTCACGCGAGGGAGAGATGACATTCCGCTATCTCTACAGGTATCTGGGATGCAGACAACCGGTACAGCGCCTCTGGCTCTCCTCCCTCACGGACGAGGCGGTACGGAAAGGCATGACGAACCTGCTGCCCGTCAGGATGTTCGACCGGATGTTCCAGGCTTCCGACAGCCGCAACAAGGCGGACTGGCTGCTGGGAATGAACGCGAGCTATGCGCTCTGCAGGGCTACCGGACTAGGCAACCACTCGCTCGGCAGGGTACAGACACCCGTGCTGGCTGCCGTCAGCAGCCGCTACCGCGAGCGGGAGAACCACATCGGCGCCGACAGCTGGCCGGTGTATATCAGCATGCACAAGGACGGCACGCTGCTCAAGATGCGGTGTACAGACGAGTTTTCCGACCGGGAAACGGCCTTGATGTTCTACAACGACTGCAAGTATGCGGAGCAGGCGCGTATCACGTCGGTGCACCGGCAGCAGAAAGAGGTCTCTCCTCCGGCACCGTACAATCTGACCGGACTCCAGAAGGACGCCTCATGCCTTTACGGACTTACGGCAGGACAGACGGCCGACATCGCGCAGGGTCTCTATGAGAAGAAACTCATTTCCTATCCCCGGACCGACGGACATCACATTGCCCGTGAAGTGTACGACACACTGCCGGCCGTCATGGAAAAGGTGCTCCCATGGAGCGGTATCCGCCCCGGCGCGCGCCTAACAGACACCATGCTGCTGCCGGAACAGCTATCCGGGAATGACAACCCCGCGGAACATCCGGCCATCACGGTCACGGGAGTCCGCCCCGAAGGGCTGGGCAGGCAGGAGATGCAGGTATATACCCTCATTGCAGGACGGCTGCTGGAAGCTTTCATGCCGCCCTGCCGGGTGGAATGCACAACGGTGGAAGCCGTATGCGCGGCACGCACGTTCCGCATCCGGACCTGCCGTATCCTTGACAAGGGATGGCACGCCGTGTTCGAACGCGGAAATGCCGTCCTTCCGCAAGGGTTCACGTGGCAGGAACTTCCCGCCTTATCAGCAGGCGACACACTGCCCGTATCCGCCTGCAACCTGGTACGCAGGAAAGACCTGCCGGCCAGTCCCTTCACCGATGCGGAGCTGATTGAATATATGGACACGGCAGGACTGGGCACACCCGCCACACGTGCGGGCATCATACAGACATTGATAGAACGCAAATATATCCGCTATTCGGGACGTTATATCATCCCCACCCGCAAAGGACTCTTCATCTACGAGACAATCAGGGGCACTGGGATTGCCGACGCCGCGCTGACTACCGGTTGGGAAGCCCGGTTAGCACGCATGGAAAGGGGCAAACTCACTCAAAACGTATTCTTAAGAGAGGTGGCAGACCTCGCCCAAAAAGTGACAGATGAAATTTTCCAAGCCTGTAAGCCTAGAAAATGACTCCAGATAAACATATACAATAAAAGAGGGTATCCAAATGTGGATACCCTCTTTTATTGTATAATTAACTAAAGCTTCCCATCTTCAATTAAGCAGATGGAAAATAACAGTAATTCATAAAGTATTATCTATATGTTTACTATTTGCAAAAAATAATCGCAAGGAAATGTTATAGAATCTCTTTTGTAACCTATCCATTAACAAAAGTTTATTATATCAAACTTCTTATTGGCTGTCATTTCCTTTTTCTTGGCCCTGTTCCTTTTTTTGTACCATATTCATAAAAGAAGAACTGATAATACCGGTCGGAATAGCCACCATCGCTACCCCCACCAAACAAATGATACAACCTAAAAAGTTTGCCCAAAGGGGTAATTGGATAAATATCACCGTATCCTACCGTAGCAAATGTAATAATAGCCCACCAAATTCCGTCTCCTATGTTTTCAAAAACTTCAGGTTGAGCTTTTCTTTCAATATAATACATAAGAATGGCTGAAAAACAGATGGTGATAAAACTGGCGATATAGGCAGTTTCAAGCTCTTCCTTAACAGAAGCGAGAGCTTTTCCAATAAGCCGAAAAGCTCTCGAATGTCGTATTAACTTAAATATAATAAAAATATATGGCAAGATAATGATATGCACCACTTCCGTATCCCAATATACATAAGTAAGCACACAAGGAAGTACCGCTACAAAATCAACAAAACCATAAAAAGAGAATGTATATTTTAAACGTGCTTTTACTGACTTATCATTCGGATAAAGTGCCGGTGCAGACAAGATACGGGCTATATATTCGATTAAAAAGACAAAAGAAGAAACATAGGTTATCCCAAACAAAGGAAGTCTATATATAGTCATTTCTTCAAACGAACTTGCGATAACCGCCATGATGGAAATCAATATAAAGAAAAGAACAAAATATTGCACCGACCTTCTTTTCAAAAAGCATTGGATAAATACATATAATTTCATTGAAAATAACTTTTTACAAAAAACTCTATTCTATTTTCACCAATTCAAATGCTATCGTACTGTCCGAAGTGTATAACCCCACATGTCCATTAACAAGCAGACCGAAAGTTCTTACTTCTTTTAAGGCATTCAATACGGTTTGTTCTGTTTTTATATCAAGAAAAGTGATAGAATTCCTCTTACTGCTTTCAGTTTCAAAACGACCTGCTATCCAACAACCACCTGCATTTCCGCATATCTGTTTCGATGTTATATTAAAAGCTATGAACGGACTTTCTCCTATCGTATCAGACACAGATTCTCCATAAATTTTCTCAATATTCCATTTACCTTGCAAATCATCCAAAGGTATTTCATAACACCGCCTTTCAAGTATAATTAATGGTTTGTTCACCGAATCACATAGAACAATCCTATTGGTCTCCCCATGTTTGACATTCCGAATTTTAACAAGTGCCTCCAACATGTCTGTTTCCAATTCCATGTCCGGACAAGGCGTCATGGTTGTGCTAACTTTACTCATTGCCATCTGTGTAGATTGTGGCGACAATTCAAATTTTCCCGTCAGGCGATTGCAGCCGTAATTCCCATAGATGTTCATTTCTTGAGTAAAACCGATGAACGGCTGTTGTATAGCCGTAACTGACTGCCCGTTCAGTTCTATCACTGTCCATTCACCTGCCAGTTCTGACAAGGTTACATTATCCTTTTCATTACATGAAAAAAACAGCAAAAGAACAGGCATCATTCCGTAAATTATCACTTTATTCATTTTTACCTTTAATCAAATAGTCATATCGTATAATAAAAATGCATCATCCAATAGTAAACCAGATTCCAATATAAAAGCAAAGTTAACAATATATTTGATGGAGAAGAAACTGAAATAATACGAGAAATTGATTGAAGCGAAAAAAGCACAAAAAAATGATTTTTTACCAATAATACCGTAATCCATGCCATTATGTCTTGACCAAAATCCATACCTTTGTGTTATAACAACAATTATTAAAAATAAAATGAGAAAAGTTTTTTATCTGTTATCTTTTTTAGTATGGCTGTGTCCTGCTATTTGTATGGCTCAGGGACTTCATTTGGGATTGAAAGCTGGTATACTTGGTAACAAGGCTGATATTCATGGTATAAGCAACTGGGTTAAAACAGAGAATATGACCGGTTTTCAAGTAGGTCCCATGCTGCAATATCAGACCGGTTTCTATGGACTAACCCTAGATTTTTCCCTATTGTATGTACAACGTGGAGTGAAATTGACAAACACCTCCAATGATGCCAGTGCCGACATCAAAACACAAAGTATCGACATCCCCATAGAAGTGAAATGGGAAATGGGACTGTCTGACAATTTTGACTTATTTTTAGGAATAGGACCTTCTTTTTCTTTTTTGGTGAATGAGGACAATTGGGGACGCAAACTAGCCCATATAGCCGTAGATGCCATAGACAAGAACCTTTCTTCTATGGGATGGCGTTCCACCGAAGTCTGTCTGAATCTCGGCGGTGGCGCAAAGATTATGAAACATCTGATGCTAAACTGCTACTATAATATCGGCTTGACGGAATCCGCCAAACACCATATTGGAGGAGACAAACATGACACCATAGACCAAATTTTCGATGGTGATATTTTCAAATCAAAAAACAGATATTGGCAATTGTCTCTTGCTTATATTTTTTAATCAAGTAAAACAATAAAATCCTATTTAAGAGTTTTATCGTTTATAAATATAAACCTTTATGTAAAAATCAAACGATAAATGAACCTTGAACGAAAGATACTGCACACAATTTGGTCTATTTGTTGTTTATTATGTGCGTTTCTTAATATCTAAGAGGTTGTTATTGTTTTTTTTTGTAATTTTGCCACAACAAATGATTGAAAGCATTTTCATTTTTCATGTTATTGAACTTTTAATGCTGTGAAGCATCTTAAAAAACAGTAAAGTAGTTTTGTATTAATCCAGGCAGGGTTGGTCGATCCTGCCTTTTTTAATGTTGTAGCATCATGCAAATGGTCAGCAACCAACAAGTATGATATCACAACATAAAACTTTAAAAGCTTTGATAAGACAGACATACTCTGAAAATATAAATTTGATTTGAGATATATTTAAAAACTCAAATACAAAGCCAGAAAAAGAGCCATCATTATCTGCTGGCGAAAACAAGTATCAAATGGATTAATGATAAACCAATGTCTTAAAGAATTATAACAAATATCATAATTGATGTAAAATCAATCAAAAACATATTCTTATGAACTTCAAAAAAATCTTTTATTTATCTACTGTCTTCGTCTTGGCACTATCCTCATGCAGCGATAACGATGAAACAGAAGACAGCTTTACACCAAAAGTCTTTAACGTTATGGGCAAAGTCGAAAAAGGTCCGATGATTCGTGGCTCTCATGTAGATATGCGAACTTTGGATGAGTATATGACCCCTACTGGAAGCTTTTATTCCGCTACCATTGACAACAACTTGGGGATTTTAATTATGGCGCACTCAAAATTAACAGCCCATATGCCCAATTGACGGCAGATGGCTATTTTTTAATGAGATAGACGGTGAATTATCAGAAGGTACTATCAAGCTGGACGCTATTGTGGACTTAAAAGACAACAGTACTATCAATGTCAATGTATTAACTCACTTGAAAAGTAAGCGCATCCATCATTTGATTACTACCAAAGGTATGACATTCAAAGAAGCTAACGCACAAGCCCAAAAGGAATTGCTTACCCAATTCGGATTACAGCAATACGCCTCTAAAGATGCGAGCCAATTCTCTCTTACTTCCGGTGATGATGCTTCCGGTGCATATTGATAGCCATATCATCATTGGTACTAACAGACAGGTCCGATGCTGAAATCGTTGAATATCTATCCATTCTAAGCAACGAATTTGGCAAAGAAGGTGCTTTTAGCCAAGAAACAAAAAAAAGAATACAATCCGGTAAGAACTACCTAAATGCAAGACTGGATAGAATATCCGAGAACATTAAGAGCCGCTACAAAGAATTAGGATTGGAGGTTAAAGTCAAAGACTTGGCTTATTATTTCGACTGGGATAATGATGGTATTGCCGGAAATGAACTGGACGAATCAGAATCTGTTACACTTAGTACAACAGAAATAAATGTCCCGAAAGAAGGCGGGGAATATACCATTTCCATTGTTTCTGACAAGCCTTATTATTTGAATCCACCATCTTTTGATTCTGACTCTGATTCTGGTCTTCAAGAATTACCCCAAGACAATGTTATAGAAGAAAATTACTTTGGAGGACTATATGAGCCAGGCGCAAATCTCCCAACTCCTTCAATCAAGTACAACAAAACTATTGAGAACAATACCATTACCATCAAAATTGAACCTGCACAATTCAAAAAGATTTGTCCACCACCTTTACAGTATATAACGCAAGAGGTAAAGTGGCTGCCACGGTAACTATCAAACAATCTGGAGACAAGAATTATTGGGTTAAGCATGACCCTGTTAGATTGGGAGACGCTGGAGAACATGTGGTATTGGGTATAATGAGCATTATGAGGGATGCCGTATCTAAACAACTTCATTTACAGACTGGTTATATCCATCAAGAAAAACTTTAGAGACCCCGTTCCTTTTCGGCCTTATGATGGCGAAATAGGAAACATATGGGGACGTTATTACACCGCAATCAATCAGTGGCTCACAATGAAAGATGTTGATGCAAACCAGTTGAATTGCTACCAGTCGTTTATCGATACCCACCTTGCACTAGCATACTATCAGCTATCTTCTCGTTGGGGCGGCATACCTTTTATAATGCAGCGTCCGAATGATGCCCACATTTTCCTGCCACGTACAGATGAAGCAGAAGTTCTTTCAAGAGTGGAGAATATGCTGTTCGATGCAATGGGAGACTTAGACGAACATCGTTATGATGCTTTTCAAGACGCTAACAGTATGCTTTTCGTTTCTAAGAATGTAGCAAGGATATTGCTTGCTTTTGTTTATTGCAATCAAAAAAAAATTCGACAAGGCATTACCGCTTTTGGAAGAAGTTATCCGAAGAGATGAATACCACTTGGAATATTCACAAGCGACTGAATACCAAAATAATGCAGAGTGCATATTAGGCTATTATCCAGAAATGAGCAGTGCTCAAAAAATCTTCCCTTGCCTTGATTACAAGGATGTGATACTGACAGCTGCTGAATGTCTATATCACACAGGAAACACTCCCAAGGCTAAGGAATACATTAATCAAGTATGCGAGTATAAGAATCTCACAGCTGACCAATCGGATGTCCTGAAGGCCATTGCTTCACTGCACTACCAGATAAACTCACCCAGCTATATGAATTTCATCAGAAGAAATGGATTGGGTGAATCCTTTATGGGACTAAGCCCCAATAATCTCTACCAACTTTTATGGCCTATCCCTAGTGGTGAGTTAGACAAAAATCCGCAACTGACACAAAATCCAGGATATTATTAACCATATCCAAACATGAAAGAAGCCCTGATAATATCTGTAGGGCTTTCTTTTTGATGCCAAAACAAAGAAACCGGCAACGATATAAACATCTAGATAACTAGATATAAGATGTAAATCAATGCCCTGTAATTCTATTTCACCAATAGCACGTCACCATCATAATGGAAGTCAATCAACTCTCCGAAATAACAGAAGAATAAGATATGTAAGAACCATAAAAAAATAAACCACAAAACAAATACAACGGAAATTCTCACCTTTTCTATACTTTAATAATAACCGATAACCGTTAAATTGAATATGAATGTCACAAAAAAATAATGCTCAAAATAAGTATTTTTACCTTTTTCCTTGCAAGTTCAATATTTTCTTGATAACTTGCCACAGTATTGCTTTTTACATCTGTATCAATACATAATTAGTCAAGTTTGCAATTCCAAAATAGTTATCTCAACGGAAAGCAGTGACACTCTTTTTTATTTAAACTTTAATTTATAAACAAACTCTAAAAGTTTTTTATTTTTAGGGGCTCTTTTTTGAATGTCAAGCCATTTCCAGAGGGAGACGGCTGAAGAACTGCCTATAAAAGATATAGCGGTTATAAGTATGAATTTAAGTTTTTTGTCATGAATATTAAAATAGAACCTAAAGAAACCATTTATGCTTATAGCACACCCATTGTTCAGCAGACATCTTTTTGGTCTAAGGTAAAGGAGAAATTGGGAATGAACTCTTGTGCTTTTGAATTCTCTGTCCGGAACAGTGATATCTATTCGGAGGTTGGCGGATTTTCATACACCAATGCTGATTTTATTATATTCTACCAGTATATCAATGACAGAGATTGTCTTGCATATATTCCTTACGGACCAGAAACGGAACCTTCAGAATCCAATCAGGGAGCATTTTTGGAAGAATTGTCAGAGATGCTGAAATCTTATCTTCCAAAACACTGTATAGCCTTACGGTATGATTTGAATTGGGAATCCCATTGGTGCAGAGAAGAGGATTTTGATGTGAAGGGAAATTGGATTGGATTACCCCAAAAGGAGTTTCAGGAAATAAAGTTGAATTATGGAACTTGCAATCGGAATCTTCGGAAAGCAAATTCCAATATTCTTCCCGCCAATACAATTGTCCTTAACTTGACTCAAGATGAATCAGCCATATTGAATAGAATGAAGCCTAAAACCCGGTATAATATTCGGCTGGCACTTCGAAAAGGGGTCAATGTCGTATCTGTAGGTATGGAAGGATTAGAAACATGGTATGAACTTTATACTGAAACAGCTTTACGTAATGGCTTGCATTTGAATGATATCAGCTATTTCCGTAATATGTTTGCTTCAAAAACAGAATGCCCGGACAACGGGGTGAATGTAAAGCTTATGATAGCTTATTATGCTAAAATTCCATTGGCCGCCATGTTTTTGGTGCTTTCTGCGCATCGTGCCACTTATCTTTATGGAGCTTCAACCTCAAAAATGCGTAATCTGATGCCTACATATGCCTTGCAATGGAAAGCCATACAGATTGCAAAAAGAAAACCGCTGCCGTGAATATGACATGTTTGGAATTGCTCCGACATCCAATCCTTCGCATCCTATGTACGGACTATACAAGTTTAAACACGGTTTCGGAGGTGAAATCTTTCATCAGCTTGGTTGTTGGGACTATCCGATTGAAGAAGATAAATATAATTATTTTACAGCATATGAAATGAGCATGCAAGGATATTACGAACATGGCTGATATTGGTTATACAATACCGGAACTGTATGAACTTACTTTTCCAATAAGTTTTAATCAATAAGAAGAATGTTCTTAATGTATTCGGTCATATTAATTTCTATGGTAAAGTTATTTTGATTTACGATCTTATTTCTTTAAGAATTTATATACAAATATGGAATCCACTGTTGTTCTTATGAATTTTACCCATGTTTACGAACAGGAAATATTTGCAAACAGCTTTTACCACCGTTGGGTGGATTGTACAGATTTGACTGGCACCAATTGTTTTTGTGATGCAACGTCTGCAAGTACTATAATGAAAAGAATAAATTCATATTCTCCGGAAGGGATACATTTTATTGATTCCGGAAATTATCATTATGTAAGCAAATTCTGGATAGACAAAATAAAAGAACCTTTTTCCTTAATTGTTTTTGACCATCATTCCGATATGCAGACTGCACGGTTTAATGATATGATTTCATGTGGATGCTGGATAAAAGTCATTTTGGATACAAATCCTTATCTTCGTAAAGTATATATTATAGGCGCTAAAGAAGAGTCCGTAAACGCTATTCCTTCCCAATACAGGAATCGCGTAAAATTTTATAATGAAACCGAACTTTTTCAAGAAGACAGACGGAATCAGTTCATTCTTGAAAATACGGATCACCCTCTTTACATTTCTATAGACAAAGATATATTGAATGCCACTTCAGCCATAACAAATTGGGACCAAGGTTCTTTGTCCTTGGAAAACTTGGAAAAGCTTTTGATTCTGATATTGACAAAAACAAGAGTAATAGGAGTAGATGTTTGCGGCGAGTATTCTGAGCCGGCAAATGTTTTTTCTGCAAAGAGGGCTTCTTTCATAAACAGCAATACAAACAAACGATTGCTTACACTGGTTCTGTCATTGAAAAATATGATTCACATATAAATTCATGTTACCGTTGGAATTAGCATATAGACAGTCACAAAATAGCATTTGTCATAAACAACGAGCAATATACGTCAACATACATCCGCCGTTTTAAAGTCCTCTTTTCTGTTATTGTTCCGTAATGCCCCTCCACCATATTGTCGATTTCCCATCCGGCTTTAATTTGTTCTCAGTTATCCCGTATTTTACGTAAATTGTATTTATGAATTAACATTTGATTAGTTAATAATCTGCATCATTAGTGTCCTGATTTTAACGGGACACTAATAAGTGGAGTACTAAAATAGATGAGAGCATATATAACCTTTACCCGCTTTTTGACTGAAAGGCAAGTGACATCTGGGTTGCAAACAGCAGATTCGGATGGGACTACAACCGCCTGTATGACCTTTACTATCAAACCGGGGTGAGACTGAAACGGCAGCGTGTAGCCAATCCCTTTATCAGTGAGGCAATAGAGAGCCTCTCATTGTACAAGGTCATAGACCCTGACATGTGGGGACGGATGATCGGACGGGGCAACGGGGTGAATTTTTCCGGCATGACGGCAAGACACGGGAATCCCGTTATAAGGACAGCCCCATATTTTATTATATTGTTATTCTGAAGCCCGGTGCACAGTAAGTTGTGGGAAAGGGAATCCAATCCCTCTTCATTAAATGTCGTATAAACAATTTCATTGATATCATATAAGACATTCCAGTAATCAGCAGTCTTTACCCAGACACGGACGGTAATGTCAACGCTGCTCGCACTTAATGAGCCTAAAACAATGATAGGGGCGGGAGTGTCCAGAATACGGTTGTCTGCATGAATGATACGCCGCAATACGGTTCTGACCCTTTGTACATCCTCTCCATATTCCACCCCGAATACCCATTCGACACGGCGCATTTCCTGTTTGCTGTAATTAATCACAGCATTTCCGCTGAGCATCCCGTTGGGAACGTATATCATCCGGTTGTCAAGAGTGGAAAGTATGGTATGGAAGATCTGTATCTCCTTTATTGTACCGCTTACACCGGGTCCGTCTATATAATCGCCTACTTTGAAAGGCTTGAAAACAAGTATGATCAAACCGCCTGCGAAATTGGAAAGATTGCCGGAAAGTGCCATACCTACAGCCACGCCGGCTGACGCCAAAAGTGCGGCGAAACTGGTCGTTTCCACTCCCAACTTACTGATTATGGCAAAAGCAAGTACCATATTCAATAGAATCTTCACCAGGCTTTTCAAGAAAGTCTGCACACTGGTCTCTATCTTCCGTTTTTCAAGAACCTTGGCTATCAACACACTGATCTGCTTAATGATAAAACGACCGACTGAATATATCAGAATGGCGACAAGTATATCCTTACCTGCGTCCATTCCAAAATCTACCAGTTTCTCCAGTGCCTGCTCAAGTTTACTGCCTGAGGCTGCATTCAATAATAACAAATTCATTTTTTCATTTAATAAATAAAAACCAATAAGCTTCTTACTGTCATATTGTAAAGATGCCGGTACATCCTGACAGTATAGTTTTGCAATGTTTCAATAAATAAACCGTCCGATATATTTTTACACAGCTGGATATTTGAGACCGTAAAGATACGCTTTATAATTGATAAAAGCCAGACCTGTCATTCAAAAGAGGGAAACCAAGCCCCGTGTCCTGTATCAGACATACAACTCCGGGAGAATATATTTGATTATAATCTTTCGGTATATTTTACCGAAAGATTGTTTGGTCATGTAGATAAAACACAATCAGATATGTATTTTTCTATGATAATATTAGCAAATATCATATATAATGTGTCACTTTGTATTTAATATTTTATACAGATCTTATTGTAAACATAATTGTTTGTTTTTTATATAGCTTATTTAATGTGAATGTGATGATACGTTATAATGTAATGTATTCAATGTTTATGTTAGAAACAGATTGAATGGCGATTCAACTGATATTATTGAAGCAAATCCAAATGGCGTTGTTCGTGAGAATGATGCCATTTATATGTTTAGCCAATATAATATGTTTAAGTATGCATTATGACTTGTGAAAAGTGGTAATGTATGATCTTGTTACAATGATTAAAGGAATCATTCTAAGCAAAGGTTTTACAGATATTGTATTTCTGGAAATAGCATGTTTAATAACACAGATACATTATGGTCTGGGAAGATAATAATGTATATTAAAACAAGGCATTTTAAATTTTTCCCAACGTGTTAATTTACGTAGAGAAAGCGTTTATTTTAAGTAGTACGGTTTGTGATATGAGCAATAGGCTGAGTCATCGGTTGCCCGTTCTGTACAATTAGGATATATACACCGGCTATTTCCTGTTATAATATCCAGTACAGTTGAACATGAAGAGAACAGTAGCGATATGCTTGTACTTAAAAATATAATGATCATTTTCTTTTCATGATATCTTTCCATTTAAATTTATATTATTGTTCAGCCTCGCAAATGACTGCAAAAATAGAAATAAAAATGCAATTCATTGATTATTGGTATTGTAATCTTATTTTTTGTTAGTGAATATTATATTCTTAATCCTCTTTTAAATCTTTTGAATTTTCTCTTGAACCATTCAGATGTAGGTATTCCGTCAATGCATAACCGGAACTTTCTTTTTTCATGTAATATACTGTATGAGGATAAAAATTACCTCCCAATAAAAAACACTGACTCGAATCTGGTAAATCAGTTATCGAAAGAAGAAGTAAAGTATATAGTCTTTTGTACAAGGATATAACGAAAAAGAGAGCCTGCCGTTTCTCAGCGGCAGACTCTCACGAACAGAGTTATTTAAAGTAGCTTAGAATTTATATCCCAAAGTAATACCGATATTGGCATTATGTGGAGCGTTTCCGTCCATCACTTTGCAGAAACCGAGCTGGGTATCGAGACCGACCAAAATCTTGCCGAATTCTACCCCTAACCCGATGTTCCATCCGGCATCAAAACGATTGTAGTCAAGGCCGTCGCTGCCAAAAGTATCGACTTTGTCTCCTCCATTGACTGCAATGCCGCCAATAGAAGCTCCTCCGTCAAATTTAGTCTTACCACCTACACCGCAAGCAAGGTAAGGACCGGTCGCGATGACCAGATTGGTGTTGTCTGCAAGGTTAAAGCGGAATTGTACATTGATAGGAAGTTCCAAATAGAGTTGGTTGATCTTTACGTCTGCATCGGCATCAACGACGGTTCCTTCATAGCCGCTAGAGTATTTGGCCCCTTTTTGTGAGAAGAAGAGAGAAGGCTGCAGAGAAATAAGGTCTGTAAACTGGTATTCCATACCTACTCCGATGCGTGCTCCGGGCTTGAATTTGGAATGGTCGGAATTTTCACCGATATAGCTGCTCAGATTCAGACCGGCTTTTACCTGAAAGGAGACTTGTGCGAATCCAATGGTGCTGCATAACGCAAACAAGACAGTTAAAATACTTTTTTTCATGATTATGTTCATTTTAAGTTTCAATCAAAAAGAAGTCGGACACTTGGTATGTCCGAACTTTCACACACAATGTAGCTTCCAAGCGGATTAGTTTTCATGGATGGTGCAGATGCTTACCCGATTCCAATCTGGTTCTTCAAACATGTTTCCTACACCTTGTCCTTCGGCTGTAATCCGGTTCTCGGCTATTTTATACCGTTTCACTAACAAACTCTTGACGGCATCCGCACGTTGTTGAGCGATACGGGCATTTACTTCGGCCTTTCCTTCCGGAGAAGCATATCCTTTGATGGATACAGTAGCCTTTTCATGATTTTTCAAGTAAGTCGCAATACGTTCCACATTAGGGGTCTGAGAAGCTACTACACTGACACCTCCTTGGCGGAAGGTTACCACAGATTCCAATGTTTTCTTGTGGCTGGTGATGGTATCTGTTACGATAACCGGACCCTGATTCTTGCAGTCGGCTAACTGTTGTTCCAATTCAACATTTCGTTGGTTGGCAGCAGTCAGTTCGGCTTCTTGATCTACGTTGGTTTGTCTCAGGTTATTTACCTGCTCGTTCAGCGCATCCACTTCTGCCTGGTCATACAGTTTGGCAAAAGAGATATGGTGTTTGCCATTGCTGCAACGGAAGTGGTATTTCAGACCGGCTGTAATTTCCCAGGCTGCCCGGTTGGCGTTAAATCCTACGTTTCGTTCACCACATGCGTTCAGATCATATACCAAGGCTGGTTTGATACCAATGGTCCAAGCTTTGGCTTCACCTAAATTGAAATTGAAGTTGAGTCCCAGTTTGCTGGAGATGCTGTTACGGTCTCCGTTACCGTTTTGGGCATAATGCAGCCAACCGAGGCCGGCTACGGTTTCTATTTCGAATAATCGGGGTGTTCCCCAATATCCTGCAAATAGGTTGCTCAGATTGACGGAAGTCAATAAACTTACATTGGTGTTGTCAAATGCCGTTTTACTGGCAGTCGTATTGATGCTGGTCATGGCTTCCACACCCATACCGAAAAAGGGTGTGAGCTGTTTGCCTATTCCAAGTCCCCATGTGGCTCGCATGTTCGGGAAAAATGCACTGTGGGTCAATGGAGTGGTAACACCGGCATGGATGCCAATAGACCAGTTATCTCCCAAGTTGGCTCCTTCATAAGCTCTTTGAGCATAGATGCCACTACAAGTAAGGCAAGCTACGGTTACTGCAATAAATTTCTTCATAAGAATGAGTTGTTAAAAGTTTAGGGCTGCAATATTAGCAGCATTTACAATCCGTTGTTATTGAAAGGTCTTCTAATTAACAAATATTAAGCATAAACTGTATTCTGAGTCAATTTTGCATATTTAATAATAAAGTAATCCGAAGGAAAGTATTACATAGGTTATGTTGAGTCGGTACAATGATTCTATGATTTCGTGTTGTATATTTTATCCGGGTGGTTTTCTTTGACGTTTCTGCCTCTATTGATATCTTTGTTGGGGATAATTGGCAAGGAAGAAAGACGATTTCCACACTATAGTAATAAAGACGATAAATATGTGTATACAGAGATTGATTCGGTTTATTTTGAATGTGTTGTTGCTGATGGTAGCTATCACCGCTATGTTGGCATGCACCACCAAAGCGGATATATATTCAAAGATGGTGCATGTAGCCTTGGCTGTAGCTTGTGTGAGTGCGGCCTTTTCCAAAAGATACAGATATGTGTGGTGTAGCATGGCTTTGCTGATTATGTTCATGCTTTCTTTGCCATAAAGATATGCTGTAGGACATGGAATCAGATGAATTTCAGAATGTCTGTCTCCTTTTTATAAGCTATGACCATATTTCCCACAAAAAAAAGTTTGAACCTTTATTTTTATTTATACATTTGCAAGTTACATAGGTTAAACAGCCTGTTTTTTAAACCTTGTAGTATAATAGTATAGTTTAATCAAAATATTAAGAAAACATGAAAAAAGTACATTGCTGAAATGTTGGGAACGATGGTTCTCGTTCTTATGGGATGTGGCACGGCGGTCAGTTTGTCGTGTACGTCAGCTAACCCTGATTTAGCTTCTACTGTTGTTGGTACGGCTCTTGCCTTCGGACTGTCTGTTGTGGCTATGGCTTACGCTATTGGCGGTATTTCCGGCTGTCATATCAATCCGGCTATTACACTGGGTTGTTTGTTGTCGGGACGTATCAGTGGAAAGGATGCCGGTATGTATATGCTGTTTCAAGTAATCGGTGCCTTTATCGGTTCAGCTATTTTGTGGGTGCTGACTTCCAATTCCGGACTGGTCGGTACAGGAGCCAATGCTTGTCAGGAAGGAGTTTCCGTAGTCGGAGCTTTACTGGCGGAAATAGTTTTTACCTTTGTTTTTGTATTGGTAGTGTTGGGTACAACAGATGCAAAGAAAGGAGCAGGCAACTTTGCAGGACTTGCTATCGGTCTTTCTTTGGTGCTGGTTCATCTCGCCTGCATTCGCTATACGGGAACTTCGGTTAATCCGGCCCGTAGTATAGCTCCTGCTATTTTCCAAGGTGGGGAAGCTTTAAGTCAGCTGTGGATATTCATCATCGGACCTTTCATCGGTGCTGCATTAAGTGCCGGAGTGTGGAAAGTGTTTGCCGACAAACAAGCCTGATAGAATTGAGTATTTAAAAATAGAATGAACGGATTAGTTACATTTAAAATTGAACGATTATGAAATTGAAAATGTATTTTATAATGTTGGCCTTGGGCCTGTTCAGCTTCGCAATGCAAAGTTGTGATGATGACGATGAGGATGCTCCTGTTTCAGAACAACTGGAGAAAGCCTTTATCAATGAATTTGGCAACGTAGCCCATAACTGGTCTACGCGGGGGACTAATCATGTTGCATCTTTCAATCAAGACAATACAGAAAAAGAAGCCTGGTTTGATGCAAATGGAGTCTGGCTGATGACAGAAACGGACATTGCTTATGATGCTCTTCCTGCGCCGGTTAAACAAGCATTTGAAGCGCTTACTCAATATGAGGGTTGGAAGCGTGACGATGTGGATATGCTTGAGCGTAAGGGCATGGAGAAAGTATATGTGATTGAAATCGAAAAAGGCAAGGAGGAATTGGACCTCTATTTTGATGTCAATGGAAATCTATTGAAGGAAGTGGCTGATAAAGACGATGATTCGTTCAACTATTTACCTTCTGAACTCCCTGCATCTGTAGCTCAGTTACTGAATGAGAAGTATGCTGGTTATAAGTTGTTGGAGGTTGAACTGGATCCTGTTTCCAAACTGCTGGAAGTGGATGTCCTTTTGCAGTCTGCCCAGTTGGAGGTTTGCTTTGATGTTACTGCATCCTATGCGTGGGTTACCACTTCGCAGGATGTGCTGTATACGACTCTGCCTGATGCCGTGAAAACTGCTGCTAAGAATGCAGAAAAAAGAACATGCCGGCTATGAGCTGGATGATGAGGAAGCTGAAAAGGTGGTTACTCCTACAGGCACCTATTATATCGTAGAATTGGAAATGGATGGAAAACCTGACATTCAAGTTGAAATTAAAGAAGACGGTACACTAAAACAATAAGATTCATGTAAATACTCAATTCCAATAAAGAAGAGAGCCTTTTGCTGCATTTCAGTAAAAGGCTCTTTCTTGATTATACAAGTACGGCTAATTTAAAAACGATAAGCAAATCCAAGATTGAATACAGCCTGATCAAAATCACTGACCAGTTGATAACGGAACTCAAAGTTCATCATCCAGTTTCTGGCTATTGCGAAATCAACTCCACCACCAATATTCATGCCAAACCGGCATTCATTGTCGCTGTCGTCATCGCCATCTATATGGACATGATTTCCATGTATGTCCACATCCCAGTCATCATTCCAGTCAAACATCCAATTGGAAAATGTCAGACCAAGCAATGGGTAAAGCTTTACTTTACTTGCCACAGGAAACAAATAGTGGAAATTCAGGTTTACGTCTAACATGCTGACGTTGTCATTCTCAAAGAAATAGTTCAATGAAGGTTCCAAACGTATAGGGTTGGTGATATTGTACTGATATTTCAGTCCCAAACCAACACTCTCAATTTCTGTTCCATAACTTAAACCGAACCCGATTGCTTGTTTTCCCTTTTGTGCATAAGTGTTGCCAACAAGCATCAAAAAGCAAACTGCTAAAAATAAAATCTTTTTCATTTTGGTATGTATTTTGTGTTAAATTAGTCATCGTCATCATCCCAGTCGTCATCATCATCATCATCGTCGTCCCATTTATGACGCTTGTATTTTTTAGGGTGATGATATCTGTCGTGATGGTCACAATAGGAACAATAATGTTTGTGCCAATATCTGCTATGGAAATCAATCCTGTCATAAAAAGGATTGTAGTAATCGCTTCCCGGTCTGATACCAATTTCAATCAAGACACGATTCCATTTCCGATAGCGTTTATAATAATGGCAGATGTCACGCATGTGTTTGCCGGAAGTCCTTGCTATTTCAAGGGCTAAACCGACATTACCCCAGTCGCGTCCACATTGCCTGTAATAGTCATCCAGAAGACTGCCGCGTGTGTTATACTCCACGCACAATCGTTTCCGGTAGTCGGACAGTTCTACAGAGGCATATTTGTTTGCTCTGCTGATGAACAAGGATAGCCTGTCTTGCGCAAAGATGGAACAAGAAACGGCCATGAGCAATAGTAAAGTATAAAATTTCCTCATAAAACAAATGATTGGTATAATCGTGGACAAAGGTACTATAAAATCATGAGATAATGCAGTGCATCTGAAAAAATACAATCATTTGTTGTTTTTTTTATTAGGACGGATGCTTCAAAGCAAGTCTTAGATAGAGGTGGATGGGTTAAATTAACCAAACAGAAGTCTTTTATAAGAACGGATAGCTGATTTCTAATTCTATTTGTTACCTTTGAGAATCATTGTAAAATATGGCTTATGGGAACCTTGGGATGCATCAATGACATGTTGCAACGTGATAAGGAAAATCGGGAGTTGCGCAAACGAAACCGGGAGAGGCTAACAGCCACCTACCACCGGTTATTAGATACAGGAAAAGAGACTGACCTCTCTCAGATAACGGTGGAAAAGATGGAAGATATCCGCCGGAAAACTTTGGAAAAAGAAGAGCTGGATAAGGCTGCCAATTTTAAGGCGATGCTTTATTTAGCCTTGGGAATGGCATTGATTCTTCTCTTAGTATGGTTACTTGTAGGATGTAGCGGTAAACCGTCCGGAAACAATCAGTCTGCGGTAAAGAGTGATTCAGCTTCGATTACACAAGGTGCTCAAACAGTCTCCGTTCATACCCAAGACACGATCTGCCATCTTCCAGTAGCTACTCAGAATGTAAAGGATTCTGTGTTTACAGAGCAAGAATTGCAAAAGATACAGAACGAACTGCGAGAACGATATGTGCGTTCAGAAATAAAGGGCACTCGATTAGACGGCAATATATGGGGATGGGGCGTATATGGGAATCATCTTATCGTAAATTTATGTCTAAACTCTCCGGAAGCCAGAGCCATTTTTCGTGAGAAGATCATGGATTCACCCGCTATCCGTTTGGAAGGACCTACAGAACCGTCACCCAACAATCAACGATACACTTCCGACACTTTGGGCATCCATTTATATCCTGAATTCTCTGCATACCCATACACGGCTCATGCCGCCACTTTTGTACTATTCAATCAGAGCGAGTACGAGATAGAGAGTGGAGACCCATACAGGATTACTTATGAAGACCAACATGGAGTCTGGCGAACTCTTCCCATACATACGGTATTCAATAGTATAGCCTATAGTATTCAGCCTGGTAAGCAATTTCTGTTTAAAGCTAACCTCAACCCAAATGTCTTGCCTAACCGACCGGGCAGATACCGATTTTTCTATGAGGTAGAACTAATGGATAAGAAACAGAAAATCACACTTATGACCGAATTCCGGTTGGCAGACATCAAAGAAGCTGTTCGCGATTCCTCCGATGTAATCAGCGTGGAATATGTAAATTACCATAGAAAGAGTTGATTTAAAGCCTCTTGCGGATATTGTGCGTTTTCGAAAGAACTTTGTTTTCATATATTGTTTTGCCTATGAGAAGCTGTATTGTATTTTTGATAGCTTTTTGCCTTCTTTCAACCGGTTGCGTCCAGCAACGACAGAAAACAGAGACGAAAAAATGTTCTGCCATCCCAATGGATACTTCTCTTGTGGTGGTGGATTCAACCATATTGTTATATTCCAATTTGAAGACTTCCGATAAAGAAATCCATGCTATATTGGAAGAACGGCCTAAATATCCAGGCGGTATGGATGAAGTTGTAAAATACATACAGACTCACATTCAGTATCCTCCAACTGCCGTATACAAAAAAATAGAAGGAAAAGTTTGGATAGAGAGTGTAATTGATCGCGACGGAAAAGTTGTACAGCCTAAAGTAGCATACAGCGTCCATCCCCTGTTAGACCAGGAAGCCCTCCGCATTATAAAAATGATGCCAGACTGGAGGCCGGGGAAACTGAACGGAGAGACCGTGAAAGTAAAATACGTTTTTCCTGTAACCTTCCGTATTGAGGATCTCATTGTGCTTGTTGATGATGGTCCCAAGCGTAATCCGAATGATACGGGAGCTGTAGAAATTGAGTATATTCCTCCCGTAAATTTCGATTCAGTTATCAAGAAATCACCCTCAGTAAAATGGGGTTTCTTAGAGGATGATACAGAAGGAGTGGCCAAGGTTCATTTGGACGATCGGACGCATCAGGAAATTAAAAGCAAAAGTGAAGACGTTAAAATCATTTCAAACTCCTTATCAAACGATAAGGTTTATGTGTCCATTTTCAGTACAAGCCATCGTCTTACGTATAAAGGTGAATACATTTTTTATCGGGAGGATAAGCAAGGGAAATTACATGAAATACACAGTAAAAACATAGACAAAGAGTCTGTGGCCCTTCAGGTGGCAAGAGGGAAGGAAGCCGAAATCGGGATTGATTTACCTAAGAATGCTCAGCCGGGTGATTACCTCTTGAAAATTAGAGTTTATGATGAAGATGAGACTTGCTTTTACAACATATATCAATGGTTTGAAGCTTATACTTCACAGCAGGTTTCAACCAGAGAAAGACCTATTCCTATAGGACCTGCCAATGATTCCGGTAATGAGTTTCTCCCAGACGAAGAAGATGTGTTTGATGTTGTGCAGCATATGCCTGAGTTTCCGGGTGGTATGCCCAAATTGATGGAATTTATCAGACAAAACATACAGTACCCACAGACTGCCAAGCGTAGCAAACTGGAAGGCAGGGTAATCATGCAGGTGGTGATTGATAAAGATGGAACGGTGACCCAGCCTCGAATTCTTCGCAGTGTCAACCCTGTTTTAAGTGCGGATGCTGCATTATGCGAAGAAGCATTTCGCATTGTTTCGATTATGCCAAAGTGGAAGCCGGGGAATCAGCATGGAGTGAACCTCAAAGTGAGATATGCATTTCCAATCAAATTTGAATTACCGGTTAATTAATTGAACTAAAGTAAAGTATACTATGAGATCAATTACTTTTTATCTATTTAGTCTCAGTATCCTACTGATGGGATGCACCGAGAAAACAGCAAAGGATACTAAAAACATAGCTGATGCTGACACGACTGTAATTTGTAGTTCAGAATCGGTACTCGCCGGCTTCTATAATTTGGGTACAACCACTCAAATGAAAGTGATACAAGGACATTATACACCGGACAGTAAACTAATTTTTGCCGTAGTCCTAAACCCGCAGCATTTTCGATTAAGCTACGGCTATGATTGGACTTTGGAAAAATGGGAAAAGAACAAGTGGATTAGACCCAAAATGAAAGTAACAGAATTTGTATATAGCGACGAATTAATAGGTCCTATATCAGACTTTCTTTGCCTCCAATTTCCTATTGAACATTATGAGATAGCTCCCGGTAGGTATCGTATATTAACATCCGTAGATAATGACAGGGAAGAAATAAAATTAAGTGCTGAATTTGAACTAAAATGAATGTCATGAGAATACTATTCATAACTATGCTCTGTGTTTTGCTGGTGGGATGCGCCAACAAATCCAGACAACAGACAGCGGGGAATGCTCCGATTCCCGCAAAGGATTCTATTTATCACCTACCAGACCAGTATCCAGAGTATCCTGGAGGCATGAAGAAATTAATGGAGCAGATAGAAAACAGCATTCAATATCCGGAAGGAGCACGAAAGAAAGGAGTTGAGGGAAGAGTCATCGTTCAGTTTTTCGTAGATGAAAAAGGGAAGGTAATAGAGCCTCAAGTGTTGAAGAGCGTGGAGCCTTCTTTGGATAAAGAGGCTTTACGTATTGTCAGCATGCTTCCAACATGGAAACCGGGAACATGGAAGGGAAAGCCCGTAAAGGTGAAATATACAATGCCGGTTCTTTTTAAACTTGAAGAAACGGAGCCGAAGAAAAAGGAAGACAGCACAGTATCTGAACCAGCCATTTTGGGCTTGCAGCCGATGCCGAAGGATATTCCATCCGGAAAACGCATGAATCCGGATTCACTGTCCATGACCACGGAATTTGCCTATTATCCGCTGTCTGCTACCCAGGTGAACGTTTTTATCCATAACCATTCCCATAGAATGTATACGTGTGGAGATGAATACAGTCTCGCTTTCTATAATGAAAGCCTGCAGAAATGGGAACCTTTACCCACCAATCCTATTATCGAGGATATACTTTGGATGCTACATCCCGATTACCATCCATATCGTTTGCAAACTATTGAACTGTATACTTCTGAAATACCCAACCGCCCCGGTAACTATCGGATTTATAAGACCTTTAATGGCGGCGAAGTAGCGTATGCGGAATTTGAACTGGTGGACCGAAAAGGAATGAAAAGATTGAGGAAACTGATTGATGATTATTGGGACAAGAACTCTGTTAATCCGTGCGACACGGTTGCCCATAATATCAGTACTACTTGGATAGTACATGATGACGGGGATACCATATTTGTGGGCTTGATGAACAACACCCCTCATTATCAGGAAATGTTTCGGCGAAAAGTGGTCAGCTATTCAGCGGTCAGTCACGGAAAGGTTGTAGAGAACGTAGTATTTGACAAGCCTTCTTTTTCTGACACCCTGCAAGTAACCATGCAGACCGAAAAAAGCGGTCTATCCCGTAGGAACAGAAACTATTACGGTTCAACTTACAAACGAAAATCCCAAAGGTCTGTTCTTTGGAGAGGATTATTGGATTGTCCGCAAAGAAGGGCTGCAATGGATTTATCTGCACGATAATGGTTCGTGGACTGATATAGGATATGGTTTGGAGAAAGGGCATACCCGTACCTTTACCGCAAGGCTCCGTCCATTGGTCAATGACAACCGTCCCGGGACTTACAGAGTCATCAAGGAAATCGGTTTTTTCGATTCGCGGCAAGATTGGTATATGGCGGCTGAATTCAGAATCGAATAGCAGGCGAAAAATGACGTATGGAAAAATGGTCTATCCGACATTCATCTTTCAGCGAGTCAGTTATCCTTGCTGACAAGCATTCCGAAGGTAGCCCTATGGCATAAGTTGAATCTCAAAACATACAAGTTATGAAAGCATTTCGACATATTCCGTTTCAATCACACCCTAACAGCAATGGATCTTCCGTGTGTCTGTTTTTGTTATGCGCCCTGTTTACGGGATGCCAATCGACTTCAACCGTTCTATCTGATAAAGCTGAACAACCGACTATCACTCAAAAGAAGGCAGGTGAGCAAGTGATTGAAGCATTAAACAGAGCCTACGGTGTGGATACCATAGGGCTTTTCTTGGATAGTCCCCGATGCCCTGACTTCGTAGAAGGAATGTTTTACGAAGATTCTCTTCCCGTCTTTCAGATACGAGGAGACACTGCCAAAGCCAGACGCATTCTAGAAGCGTCCGCTGGGAGCGGTGCCTTCCGGCTGGAAGCCGACACAGAGCATACCTTTACCCAAAAAGAACTAAGGAGCATCCTGGACACTATCAGCAACCGGTTTCATAGGCTACCCGATGGACCTCTGAAATCCAACATGGACTTTTGGGGAATGGACAATCATACCGCTTTAGTGTTTTCAAATTGAATACTCCTGCTGCCAGACAAGCTTTCAGGGAACACATCATCGATTCACCGGCAGTATCTTTTGAAGGACCTGAATCACCAATGCCTCATTCTGAAACGGGTGTTCCTGATACTTTAGGCATTTCACTAAGACCGGAATACCCGGTTTATTCCACACAAACCTCAAAAGCATCCTTTGTGCTTATCAACCAGAGCAATAGCAATATCATGTGTGGAGAAGAATATTGCATTACTTACGAGGATGAACAAGGCATATGGCGAAAACTGCCTACCGACCATTTTTTTCTTTAGTGTGGGATACCTTGTTCAGCCAGGCGAATATCGTATCCGTACAGCTTCCCTTTATCCAGAGGTGCATCCGAACAAGCCGGGACGCTATCGTTTCCTTTATCACCTTACCCTATTGGACACCCGCACAAGAATACAAATGATGACCGAATTCCGCCTGAGTAATGATGAGAAAGAGTGGAAACAGACCAAGACATTAGAAATACCCATCCATCTTACCATCACACAAAACTCGGACAATTCAGCAACCTCTGAAACCTCAGCTGATGAAAAAACGTCCGGTCAATAACCCTAAAAATATCCATTGATGAAAACACTATTTACATTTCGACGATTTGACAGGCTGAAAGATTATCTTCAGGATAAATACAGTATTGTACAACCATTAAAATTAGAACGTGATATGAAAAACTTTTTACTATTTGCTACCGGAATAAGTTTGTGCATCCTTGTCAGCTGCCAACAGACTTCATCCCACAAACCTTTTGTAGAGTTATCTTCCTTGGAGCTTTCGGAAGAGGAGATGCCTATGGTATCCATCAGTAATGACTTTGCTTGCAGTTTTTTTCAGAAGATGAATGAACAGGAGAAAGGACAAAGTTTTTTTCATTTCTCCTCTGAGTGCCCAATTCAATTTAGGGATGCTTGCCAATGGTGCTGCAGGAAAAACATTAGAAGAAATAGCTTCGGTACTTTCCGTTTCTAAGAGTAAGCCTTCATTGGCCAATAACTACTTTTTAAAACTGATAAGCAATCTGCCTCGATTGGATTCTACGACTGTCTTTCAGTCAGCCAATTCCATCTGGATTCATGACAAGTCACCTGTGAAGGATTCCTTTCAACAAATAAACCAGCAGTATTTTCTTGCAGAAATACAGAACCTGGATTTTTCTGAACCGAAATCAACAGGCATTATCAACCGATGGGCAAAGGAACAAACGCAAGGGCGTATTCCTCACATCTTGGATCAAGCACAAGGTAACTGTATTCTCATCAATACGTTGTTCTTCAAAGGTGGATGGATTTTCCCTTTTGATCCGGCTGAAACCCGGCAGGAAAACTTTTATCCTGTGGGTGGAAAGAAGCATCCGGTCAGCATGATGCACCTGTCTGATCAATGGTTTGCTTTTCATAAAGCGGAATTGTTTGAAATGGCTACCCTCCCTTACGGAAACGATTCGTATGCCATGACAGTAATTCTTCCCAAGAAAGGTGTATCCATTGACTCCTGCATAGCCACATTTAGTGAAGCCAATTGGAAAGCATGGCTGTCCGCATCAGATAGTATAAGTTGTATGCTGGACCTCAAATTACCTTCTATCAAGTTGGATTACAAATCCGACATCATTCCTACCTTCCAGAAAATGGGCATCCATGATGCTTTTAATGAAAATTGTGCAGATTTTTCACGTATGACAGATATACCTGCCCACATTTCTGAAATCGAACAATTTACCCGATTGGAAGTAACGGAAACAGGCACAGTTGCAGCAGCAGCGACTATTACAAATGTTGTTTTTGAATCAGAAATAGTGCCAGAGATTACACCTTATCCATTCCATGTCAATCGTCCATTCTTATTAGTTATCCATGAAAATAAAACAGGTTTAATTTTGTTTATGGGAAAGATGATGGATATTCTGTAATCTGAAATACTGAGCATTGCAAGGGAGAAAAAATAACTTTAGCAAGCAGAAAGCTTATCTATAGCATCTGTATTGTATAATCCTCAACATTAGAACGTGACATGAAGATACCTACATTTTTCAAAAAGTCTGATGACAGCTATCATTTTCCTTCTTATTCCTTGGGAAGGAAAGGCTACCGGACTGTCCGGTGATTTCATCTATCTGCAGGGAGAAGAATGGGAATTGTTGGCCAAGCCCATCAATAGGGATTCTGTTCTGTTTCATCGGTTGATGGAATTTTTGCCGGAAAACCATTGCATTACTACCGCCAATTGGGAAGGCTATACCGCCTATTGGGAAGTGCAGCAATCTCATCTGTATCTGCATCATTTGGAAGTCTGTGTCTATGATAAACAGAAAAAGAAGAGTATTCCCTCACTTATCAGCCAGACCAGTTGAAAGAAGTGTTTCAGCCTTACTACCAAGACGAAAAATTGGTGCCCGCTGGTTTAGTGGGGAACTGCGTGCCGGGAAAGGTGAACTGGTGCGTTACGTACACAGCGGCTTCGACCGCAATCTAGAAACGGAGCAAGTGATGATGCTTCAACACGGTCGTATAAAAAGTTGCCGGACTTACCATAATACCCTACGGGCTGGCATGAAAATGCAGCATGCTCAGGATGAAATCATCCGACGTTTCCCCTGGCATCGCTTTCCGGAATACAAAGGTCAACGTATAACCTTTTTTGTTGAGAATGTACAATGCAGTTCGGACGGCCATCTGGTGGATGTGGATGTAAGAACTATATTCGTTCGTCCCCAACGGGAAAACATCGAAGACGGAAATCATCCTTTAGCAAAGGCATTTGAAGAAGTACTGAAGAGCATTTATCCTTGGGAGGTGTTGTTTATCAACGGAAAGTACACGATTGAATTTAAGGATTTTGTACTTTCCATTTGGGAAGATAAGCTAAAGCCTTCTCAAACAAACGATACTACGAAATACACCCTTGTAGGCAAGGTTTATGGCGAAGAAGTGCGGCAGATTCCTCCTTACGATGTGGTCAAATTCCCAGCAGGCGGTGCCTATCTGACTTTGGCTGGAAAGCCTTTTCAGGGTTGGCTGACCGATTCTACGGGAACATTCAGCATAGAGCATTTGGAAAAAGGTGAATACCGTTTGAAAGTACAGTTTATAGGCTTGACATCCTGTGATACCCTTATCCATGTGCCCATGAAGGATAATACTTTGCAGCTCAGGCTTTCTTTGCCTTATGATTATATTGAAAAATACGATTGTTCACCGGCTCTGTCTCGCGAATACATTGAGCAGGGGAAACCCAATCTGAGGCTCATCATTCCTATTGGAAAAGAAGAGATTATAAGGAAGTATCCTTTCTGGAAAAAAAATATGGGGTTACGTATTTCAGTTATGCCCCCTTGAAGAAAGATGGTAAGCTGGATTGTTATTTGGGCACTCACAACCATCTGCTGACTGCTTACAACGAAGAAGTTTTCCGGTATTTGGATAAAAAGTTCGGCCAGAAATGGCGTAAGGAAGTACCTCCCGGCATCTTCGGATTGGACCAGTCTCTGAACGAACTGCATGATTATAACTGGCTCATCAAAACACTGAGCAGAGAGTGTAAATATCCCGTTGCCCAACAAAAAAGGAACAAGGGTTGTGTTTTACAGGTGGAATATACTGTGACCCCGGAAGGCTATATCAGCCATGCTACGGTACTCAACCAAGTACCCCGTGCATTCCGAAAGTCAGTGATGCAAGTTTTTCAATCGCTACGGAATGTACCCACTGTCTTACGCCCCGGAAAAAGCACTCTCAGGATCCTATTCTGGCTGGATAACATGAAAAAAATCCCCTAAAGCAGATGTAATCATTATCGGGTATACCTGGGATGATAAGCCTGTCTTGATGAAATAGATGGATAGATTGTCGTTTATCTGAAATAAAATCAGCCCATCCATTATCCGTCTTTCGTCAAAATACGTATCTTTACCGAAAAACCATTCCTATGCAGCCTATGAGAACGCGAATATCTTTTTATCGTACAGTCTTATCAGCACTTCCGTCAGTCGTGTTGATGCTTGCCATCGGACTTATATGGGTCGGATGTCAGCATAAGCCAATTGCAATCCACCGTGAAAATGGTTGGTATCCTATAACGGGCGACTCCAATGACAGTCTTTCTTTGGAGCCTATCGTTACGACGAAAGATTTCAGTGTTTTACGGTTAGATTCAGATGCCTTTGGTAAATACGTAATTTTTGGACAGATACATCCGTATTATATGAACCTATGGGCGGAAGAAACAGAAAAAACATTGGAAAACAGATTGCTTTTTGTGTTTAATGATTCAGTGATAAGCAACCCCACTGTAAATATGAGAATTGAGAGTGGAAATTTTGCCATAACCTCTTATTGTGACACTTTACTGCCGGGAATTTATGAGGAACTGAATAAGGAAATCAATCCTTCTTACTCGGACAGTTTAACAAGACTTGCTACTACCCGATTATGGAAGGAAGCGAGAAAATTTAAAAAGACGCTGACGGACACGACCTTTTTGAAAACCAAGGGGATGATGTCTTATGCCGCTATAGATGTAATGAATGCCAACGGATTTAATCCGCATTATGCCTATAATCAAGTTGTTTATCTCAAAGCCTTGGATAGAGCCAGAAAGAAAATATCCATAAAGAACGGACATGTGATTTTCCCTTGTCAACGTGGTAAAGACCTGAATATATCAGATGACTTATTTCTGTTTATACAATCCTTATTTAAAAAGTGGAATCAATGGTTGGATACCGGCAAGCATCAGCTAGTCAAAGATGAAGATGGTTTGTATACTGTTGAGCCACTTCCTGAAAAGAAGGATAAGCTGGTCTCTGTTTCTCTTCCTTCCACCAAATCTGAGAAACAACCTATAACAGAAGAACCAGTTGACCAAAGAACCGGTCAGCAAGTAATAGAGGCTTTAAGTAAAGCATATGGTACGGACTCAACAGTAATCGGTGATTTCTTGGACAGTCCGCACTGTCCTGCATTCTTGGAAGGAATGTTTTTTGATGGTTCTACACTGGTCTTCCAAGTGAGAGGAGATACCACTGTAGCACGGCACACACTGGAAGCAGCCGCAAAAATCGGTGCTTCCCGGCTAGAGCCTGCCACGGATGAAAGTTTTACCCAAAAACAGCTGAAAGAAATTAAGGATATCATCTGGAGTAAACGAGAAAAGCTTACAGATGAATACTTGAAATCTAATATGGCAGGTTGCGGTATAAGTGACCATCATATTTATCAGACTTTCATTATGAATACTCCGGAAGCTCGAAAGGCTTTCCGGGAAAAGATTATCGATTCACCGGCAGTCATTTTTGAAGGGCCCACTGAAAAAGCCCCCAACAATAGTATGGGTGTTAGCGGTACTTTGGGCATCCTGCTGCAATCTGATTATCCGGTCTTTTCCACTCAGAGCAAACAAGCCACTTTTGTTTTGGTTAATCACAGCAAAGTAACATTACGATCCGGTGCTTATTATTTCTTGACCTATGAAGATGAACGAGGGGTATGGCGGGACTTGCCCATTCATGGTTCTTTTCTTGACATCGGTTATATCATTGAGCCAGGAAGAACAAGGCATCTATCCGGTTCTTTGTATCCGGAAATACATCACAACAAGCCGGGAAGATACCGTTTCTTTTATCCCGTTACTTTTACAGACACCGGAAGAAAGGCTACTTTGATGGCGGAATTCAAGCTGACAGACAATCCACAAGAATTGGCAGAAGGACAGAAAGAAAAGAGACTTGCCGTACCCTCTACCCAAGATAACCGGTCAGCTGGAACTATAACAACGTCTGTGCCGGAAGTTCCGACGGATGACAATCACCTTTTTCAAGTAGTAGAATGCATGCCCGAATTTCCCGGAGGAATGAAAGGATGTATGGATTTCATACAGAAAGAAATGCGCTATCCTGAAGAAGCCAAGAATGCAGGCATTCAAGGACGGGTACATCTGCAATTCATCATCGAGAAAGACGGCACGCCCGCCCAGCCTCGGATTGTACGTAGCGTTCACCCCTTGTTGGATAAAGAAGCCTTGCGAATTATCCGACAAATGCCGAAGTGGACACCGGGAAAACAAGATGGGAGGCCTCAACGAGTCCTTTATCCCATATCAATTCAGTTTCGGTTGCCTAAGCCATAAACACACCATTGTTTGATTTAAATTCCATATACACATGAAACGCTTTTTTCTATCCTTCATACTGCTTGGGTGCTTCTTTCAACTTGAAGCACAAGAAAGAACAGCCAACGACACCATTCTGATGTTGGAAAACAAAATATGGAGAGCAGAACTTCCTTCTGAAAAATCCTATACGCAAGAGATGGAGTTCGGGACTATGGGTTGTATGCTACTTTTACCTACAATGGAAAGAAAGTCATCATGGAAGACTCTTATCGTGTTTGTGGTGATACCATCAAAACTTACTTCTGTAAGCAGTATTTAATTTTGGAGTTGACTGACAGCACTCTTGTTATTCGTTATATTCCCCAAAGACTGGTCATAGGCAATGGCCCTGTGAAATACATCAACACGATTAACTCACCCGCCAAAATGCTTGAAAACGAGCAACGGTTAGACAGTATTTGGAGGGAAAAAAATATATGGAATTTAGGTGTAGTCCCTATTAAGGATGATAAAACAATTAAAGAACCTCCCCAATGGGCCAATTGGGAAACTGACTTAGAGAAATATTATGTTTCCCAAATGAAATATCCTGAAAACTTATTGCAAAAAAAAAAAAAAAACGTGGCAGGTTATTCTGTCGCGATGTTTGCGATTGATACATTGGGAGTTCCCGGTATAGTCAATATTCTGACTACCAACTACAAGGAATTCGATCAAGAAGTAATCCGATTAACCAAAGAATTGCCACACTGTCTGCCCTGTCGAGACCAAAAAGGCAAACAAATGGAATGACTTTATACGGTATATGTCCCTTTCCTGCCCCAACATTATAGGAATAGGGTAAAGGCGGATAGCATTAGGGAAGAAGAATTGAAACAAAGTTTTTTGGAATGGGAAGCTGTGTCTTATTTTGAAAAAGCAAATCCGTATGCAGTTACCAACTACATCAATGAACGCCTAACATACGACCCCAAGCTATTGAACGGAAAAAAGAAGCCAAAGGGATTTATACGATACGAATTGATTCTTACGGAGAAATAATAAAGGTAGAAACCTTACGAAGTTGCGGCATACCAGAATGGGATAAGCAAGTATTGCAAATCATAAAAGGTATGCCACGGTGGACTCCTACCATCAATTATTACGGGAAAGGTGAATATCACAACTCCGTTTGGACTGTACCTGTTTTATTTAAAAATGATAGTCCAACAAAAACGAACTGCATGATTATAACTGGCTCATCAAGACTTTGAGCAGAGAGTGTAAATATCCCGTCAATCAGCAAAAAAGGAACAAGGGTTGTGTTTTACAGGTGGAATATACTGTGCCCCCGAAGGCTATATCAGCCATGCTACGGTACTCAACCAGGCACCCCGTGCATTCCGAAAGTCAGTGATGCAAGTTTTTCAATCGCTACGGAATGTACCCACTGTCTTACGTCCCGGGAAAAGCACTCTCAGCATCCAATTCTGGCTGGATAACATGGCGAAAGGCCCTCACGCAGATGTTTTGATAATCGGCTACAGTTCTTGTGATACCCCTGTTTTGATGCGATATGATGCCGTGCTGACTGCCCATACTACTGAACCTCATCTGGAAGTGGGGGTACCGGTATGTTATCTGAATGAACGAGGCGCTACCATTGTGCCTTACGGGAAATATCGGTATTGTCAGACGGATACTATCACGGAAATAGGCTTTGTGTATGAGAACAAACCGAAGAAATCACGTATTGTTTGTATCAATGATGCAGGCAAAGAACTATTTTACGTTTTTAAATGCGATAACGGGCCGGATTATCTGAAAGAAGGACTATTCCGGATGATGGATGAACAAGGACGGATAGGCTTTGCCGATTCATCAGGCAATGTGGTTATCCACCCCCAATTTCTGTATGCCACTCCGTTTGCGAACGGTCATGCCTATGTAACCGAACATGGAGGGAGAGCAACGAGAGGGAACATACATCCTGGCAGTCGGACGAATGGAAAATCATTAACCGGAACGGCAACGAATTGCTGGAATACACCGTCATCCAAGAAGACAAAGCCGTCACAGAATTGCTTATCCGATATTCCCATCCATCTGGAAGCATCCGGAGTCTTACCTATACCTATCCGGAAGATATTGTTCGCGCGGACAATTTTCACGCAGAGGTGACACTTAAAGACCTGAACTTTGACGGACAGGATGACATTGTCATACCGTTAGGCAACTATGGAAATCAACGCATTCAATATGAAGACGGTTATTTGTGGGATAAGACACAAAAGACCTATGTCCCCGTCAAGCAGCTGAAGGAAATTGCCAATCTACGGATTGACAAAGAAGAGCGGTGTCTGTTCTCCTTTTCCCGCGAATCGGCAGCCAGCTACCATTATGAGCGATATGAATATGTGGACGCTAAGCTTGTCAAGACCGCCGAACTCATCCAGACTTACCGTCAGGCAGGAGGAAAGTCTCTCTTCACCGAGAAGCACTATCAGAAAGGAAAAGGAATGAGGGTAGTTCATTCATCGGTTCCTATCCACGAAATTTCTCATTATTGGTTGAAGATTGTGCAAAAATGAACTTTGGGCAGCATCAACTAAGGGAATGTTTTGTATTTTTGCTCCATAAAACCTTTATTTATCCTATTTTGAAGAGGAGGACGGATTATGAAAGTTACGGTTGTCGGCATGTTATGCTGTTTGCTGTCTCTTGCTTGCACGGATAAGCAGAAGACATTTTTGCCGGAAGCGGTTCCGGCCTCGGCTATTGCCGTTATCGGAGGTTCAGAGCAGGATACGACTGCATTGACGGTAGAGGGGAATGAAGCCATTGCCCCACAGATACAAGACAGGGATACGGTTGTTTATGAGATGCCCTCGTATTATCTGTGGTATAGAAAAGATTTGCCGAAATCTTATCGTAAGCAGGAACATCAGTTTTGGACAGAGCGTAAGGTGTATTGGCAAGATGTGAAGGTCATCAATGTCTTTCTGGCCAATTACACGGATGTACCTCTTGAATTTAACGGAGATTGGGAGCTTCAGCAATGGAATGGTCAAGATTGGGAACAGCCGCAATTGAAGCATTTGCCCGATACAGCAGAGACAGAGTGGATAAACGATGAACAAGCCCATTGCTTGTATTGCTTTCGCATTCCCATTGGTGATTTTTATTATTTGCCGAAGGGACGTTATCGGATAAATAAACTGGTTGCTCCCCATAATCAGCACGTCGTTTGTCTGTCTGCCCCATTTGAAATTCCCTAAAGTCGGTTCGTAAAAAGATAACAGATTGAACTAAATTCAAGTATTTGCGTATGAAAAAGTATGGACTAATTTTCATCATGAGCCTACTGGTTTGTGTTACGATGAAAGCGCAGGAGTGTGAGCGGTATATCGAAGTGACCGGAACGTCTGAAATGGAGGTTGTGCCGGATGAGATTCATTATCTCATTGAAATACAGGAGTATTTTGAGGAAGAATTTGATGGCGTATCGAAGCCTGAGCAATACAAGACGAAGGTACCTATTACCCGGATTGAGCAGGAATTGATGCAGGCCATCCATGATGCCGGAATCCCCGACTCTGCTGTACGCGTTCAAGAATATGGCAACAATTGGCGACATCAGGGGCATGACTTTTTGATCTCGAAACAGTTGGACATCACCCTGCAGGACTTCAAGCAGATTGACCGGATTGTCCAAAAGCTTAACACCCGGGGCATTCACTCGATGAGTATCGGCAAGTTGGATAACAAGGATATACTGACTTATCACCAAAAGGCCAAGATTGAGGCCCTGAAAGCTGCCCAACGCAAAGCAGCTTATCTGGTGGAAGCTTTGGATAAGAAATTAGGACCGGTAATGCATATCGTTGAGAATGAAACCGATAACAGCATCCCTTTTACGCAAAGCAATGTATTGTCTTCCTATGCTGTTTCATTTAACAACTTCCGTATAATTAAAAAAAGAATTACTCCATGCGTGTGCGATTTGAGATTGCAGACTGATAAAAGCAGTGCTTTCGGAAATAAACAGTGGAATCAACTGTTTCTGTTAAGATTATCTAACAAGTATAGATACTACCAATAAAAAACAAATGAAATATTCTAAAAAAGGAAAGCATAATGTCACATAAACTATTATCTTCTTTGAATTAACGTAAATTTTAAAGGGAAATTCAGAATATGATTTCCAATATTCTACTATATTAATTTTCATAAATGAACAAGCCAACCTATTCTACTTATAGCAATAAGTTGGCTTATTTTATTAATTTAACATAAATAAAGCCAGGGAATTATCGTTATTAGTAATAATATCAATAATAAAACATACAACGTTATTCGTAATATATATTTTTGACATTTCTTTTTAAAGAAAGCCGATACCATGTTTATGTGTAGCAAAACATGAATAGTAACCAAAGAAACCAATACAATCCCTGCCCCCAAATGAATATTACCCCAATCATGCCTTCCCAAGCCCAACAAGTGTGCACACCATGAAGTAGCGTCTTGAAACCTTACAGCGTGACGGGAAGGAATGACTACTTTCAATATAAAACCACTTATACTTACCAATACCATTGTTATCAACATAACAATGTCCATGATAATATTAAATGATATCCTGTTCTTTCCAAACATCATTCTTTATGATTGTGCCCATGGCATTCATGATGACGCTCATGAGATGAGCAACCCACTCCCGAATCGGTAAGTTTCCCGTTTAAATAGTCAGTAGCAACATCTAGAATATTACCTGAGCAACCTCTTATAACCTTGATATGATGGGTTGCAAGCACATTCAAAGCACCTTGTCCCATATTTCCTGCTAACATAACACTGACTCCCATATTTTCCAATTCTCCTGCGATATTGGATTTACATCCGCATCCTGGTGGAGAAGGAATAGTCTCACTACTCAAAATTTGGTTGTCTTGCCCTACTGTCAAGATTGTGTAAAACTCACAGTGACCGAAATGGTTATCAACCACATTTTCTTTAGTCGGAATCGCAATTTTCATCATAATCTCATTCTTATTAATGTTAATATTACTAATACTTATGTTGTTGGAGTGGCAGATGGGACATTCCATTTTACGAATTTTAAATGCAGGATTAATATTATTGAATACAAAACCGCATACTCCGCAATGAAACCATTCACTATTAGTGTACGCTGCTCCACCTTCTATCATTATAACAACACCACAAACCAGTGCTTGAGCAATCTTCTGCCGCGCACTGGTATATATTCGACTAAGAGTCGGACGTGACACCCCCATTGAAACAGATGCTTCTTGCTGGTTTTTCATTTCATAATCACATAGCCGTATCGCTTCATACTCCTCAAAATGCAAGAATATGGCATCCTTACGATAACAGTCCGAAGCTATAGGCTTAAATCCAGCTACAGAAGGCATATTATTAATTTTACGGATGTTTTTTGGACGTGGTGACATTATATATCTATTATTTCCATCTGCAAATATAATGAACAAATGTTCAAAATAAAAATAATAGATTCCTTTTTTTTTCTTCAAAACAATCAATTATACTTTTTAACTCACTGGATGAACAAAATAACAATGCCTCTTACATAATAATAAAAAGCCCTTTACTGAAAAATCAGCAAAGAGCTTCCATTGGTGCAAATATATTGTTTACCAAAGACTGTAAGCAAACCATAAATTAAATACGACCTGAATAAAATTACTAACACAATGATAACGAAATTCAAAATTCATAATTCAATTGCTTATCTTCCTTTCTAACACAGATGCTACCAACAAACAACAATTCTGCATTTTTTATAGAAAGATATTAATCATCGCCATCATCATCGTCCCAATCATCATCATACCATTTATGATGTCTATGATGTTTATACTTCTTATGCTTTTTATAATGGTGATGATGATGTCTGTCGTGATAATCATAATATGAACAATAATGCTCATGCCAACAATTACTATGATAATTAATTCTATCATCAAAAGGACTGTAATATATTGATCCTGGTCTTATTCCAATCTTTATCAAAACACGATTCCACCCATGTTTCCGATAACGTTTATAATAATTGCATACATCACGCATATGCTTACCGGATGTTCTGGCTATTCCAAGAGCTAAACCGACATTTCCTCAATCTCTTCCACATAGCTTATAATAATCATCCAATAGATTACTAGGAGTACTATATTCCACACATAAACGTTTTCGATAATCTGATAACTCTCCAGAGACATACTTATTTGCCCTACTAATAAATAAAGATAGCCTATCTTGTGCAAAAAGAGAACAAGAAACGTCCACAAATAATACTAAAATATTTAATTTTCTCATATCTAAGAACTAGTAAGTAAGGTTGAAATAACAATATAATACAAAAAACGAAGCACAATCTTTTATAAAAAGAAATTGCAATAATTATTAAAAGCAATCATATATACACGCCTCAACAAAACGAAACTTATCCATTTCACACTATGAGCCATTACATCCACCCACCAAACACAGAATCCAGTAAAATAAATCCTTATTATAAGGCATATATTCAAATCTAACACCACCTTGTGTTTATATATAAGAGCATCTATCTTTTGTTCAACGAAAACAATTCTGATATCAATAATAAAGGACGATGTTTTTCCGTTTTTACCAGGCAAAGGTCTTGGATTGCGTTTTTTGTGCAAGGCGGTCCGCCCTTAGGGCGGTTGGCTGGAAAAAAATCATCCTCGCTTCGCTCCGGTATTTTTTTCCGCCAAGCCTTGCCACAAAAAACAGCCAATCCAAGGAACGGACGCCTGTAAAATCGGGAAAAAGCATCCCGATGGGATTATTCATTTCAAATATTTAAAGAATATGAAACTGCAAACCATCATCCGTTCCGTCAGACTGGCAGCGGAAGGATTCCTGTACCTTGGAATTGTCCTGCTCTGCAACAAAGGCATCGTCCCAGTCTGTACCATCGCCTTCCTGCTTATGGCAGGAAACATGACCAGACTGCTGGCCATCATCTTTTTACTGGCGATGATTGTATAACCCCTTAAACCAAAAAATGAATATGGGAACAAGAATCTGCAACACATCCGCTCCGGCAATGCCGGCATTGTGGCCCGTCACCGGGCATGGCACAACAGACAGTGACAAACGCCCCAACCATGAGGACAGACCGAAAACCGTCAGCTGGTATCTGCAACCACTGACGGACATCGCCTCACGTCCGGACAGGGCAGAGATCCTGAGACGTTACTTTTCAGAGAATTCAGAAACCATTGTATAACCGATAAAATATCAGAACCATGTTTTTTCAAACCATTTATCCGATGCTCGCCGCAGGTACGGACCTGAGCATCAACATCAGACGGGTGAACGACAGACTGAGCGTGGCGGTCATGCCGCGACACGCCGGAGTAAAGGACGAAGCGCAACAGAACCTCGTACCGCTCATTCTCAGCGGAACAGCCGTTGAACTGGATGCCGAATTCCTGCAAGCCATCGCGGCACCCGTCAGCCGGACAACCGGACTGCTCACCAACCTCGAAACATTCGAACGGCAGGCTGCAAAAGCCTCTTCGGAAAGCAGGGCGGCAAAGACGGCGCAGGAGAAGGAATCCAAAGAGGCCCGGGAAAAACGGGAGAAAATGGAGAAACTGTTGAAAAAGACCGACGAGGCGGTGACGGCCCGCAGATATTCCGAAGCCCTGATCTGGCTGAAGCAGGCACGGGTGCTGGCCCCGACAGAAAAACAACAGGAGATTGACGGCCGTACCCGGGAGGTACAGAAACTGGCTGATGCGGGAAGCCTGTTTGCCATGGAACCGCAGTCCCCGCCCGCTGCACAGCCAATACGACAACCGGCTCCGGCACCGCACCCCGCACCGTTAAACGGAAGACCGCAGCCAGTTTCCGCACCGCAGCCACAAGACGGCCAGATGCAGATGTTCCCGCCGCAACAGTACGCACAACCCGTACAGTATGCGGCACCGCAGCCCGCATATCCGCCACAGGTGCCGGGCACGCAGCCTTACTACTATCCGCAACCCGTACCGGGAGGACAGCCGCCGGTACAAACACAGCAGGTTTCCGCAACGGGACGCGAATACCATACACCGCCACAGAACATGCCTGAAGCATATAGTTTCGACAAGGATGATGAAAGTGACAGGGAACTGCTCAGACACGACCCCTATGCGGAATACATTGACTTCCCCGAGGAATACCGGGTGAAGGATGAGGCACAGATGGAGCTCGTATGCTGCTAACCGGACAGGAAAGAATAAGTTTAACAATTAAAAGAATGTAATATGGCACTTGAAATCAAAGGACTCAAAAGAGTATTCAAACTGAAAAAAGGGAACAACACGCTTAAATTGGACGACCCGAATCCGGACATGCTTCCGGTCGAGGTGATGGATTTCTATTCTATAACCTATCCCGAGTTGACCACCGCCACACCGCATGGCCCCCTCATCGAGGAAGACTGCGCGGTCTATGAGTTCAAAACGACCATAGGAACGAAAGGATGACGGGCATGAAAAAGAAAAAGGACAAAAAAAAGGAAAAGGCATGCAGACAATTATCAGAACAACAGGTACGGGAACTGGCCCACTATATCATCAACGAGACGGAATCGGCAGCCGACATCAGCCGGGGTGTAAGGGAGCGAAAAAAAAGACTGCTTCCTCCGCCCGCAAGCGTAATGGTTTTCTGACGGAGAGATTGCTTCCCGTCACTTCCGACTATTATGCGGAATGTCCGGAAAAAGGAACGGACATCAACGTGGCCACACGGGAAGCCTTCGACTATCTCTACTGCTCGGCGGCAAACTATGCCGCCCTGCTGGGAGTGGACCTGCCGTTTCCCCGGAAGAAGAGGTCATCACACCCGCGTCTGGACATAGTCCGCCTCTACGGGGTCATGGAGAACCTTCTGCCCGAACATGTCAACCTGGAACTGGTGGACGGCAGGCTCACCTTCTGCCTCTACCGTTTCCACAAGTGGCCGGACTACGAGCTGCTGTGGCTTCCGTTGGAGTTCACGGAACGGCTCGGCCCACCCGTCAGGCGTGTCGTATTGGAGTTCATCCGCCGGTTCATACGGCACCACAGAATGGACGACCTGAAAGGCACCTACTATTATGACATGACGGAGGACTACATGGAGCGTTGTACGGACGATCCGGACGAATATACCCCGGATGACAGACGGCGGATAACCCGGCTGATGGCATCCTATGACGACGGAAAAATCGCGCGGCTCCTCAAACGGATGCGGGAAGGGCGTTCTGCACAGGACTGGAAGACGGACTGGAGAGCTGCCGTCCCCAAACGGATGGCGAACGGAAGTTGCTGGAACTGGTGCGGGAGGGAATGACGCTCATGGGCAAGGGAGTCCCCTGCATCATGGACTATCAGTATGACTGGATATACGAGAAAGAGCCGGACTTCATGCCCGCTCCGCTGGAATCACAAATCCTGCTGGCCTACTCCACGAATGATGAGATTGTCCGGGACATGATGAGCACCTTCAATGTCGACATGCAGGAATCATACAATCTCACGCCGGTATCCACCATGCTGTTCACCCCGGAAACGGACCGTATCTTCAGCATGGATGATTTTCCGGAACGGTTTGCCGGCTGGTTCAACCGTTTCGTCCATCATGCCACGCATAAAATCTGAGAGCCGCAAGCAAAGGACAGGATATATGTATAACAAACTATACGGATAAAAAATGAATGAACTGACAAAGGAATTACAGGAGATACCGGTACCCAGGGCGGTGCTGGTAGCCTACAAGTACGAAGACGGTCCCTATGGGAAAAGACAGAAGTACCATCTGGAACTGCGTCCGGTGAACCGTGACGGAAAGATGGGAGCGGCCGTGCCCGTTTCCCATGAGTTCATGAACACGCTGGTGGAGAACTATTCAGTGGAGATGAACGGCATGCCCTACGGACAGATCCCACCCGGATTGCTCTGGTGCGACCCCCGCAGGGGGCACGAGAAATACGTCTGGTACAATCCGCCGGGAAGACGGCGCACGTACTTCACGAAAGGTCTGAACATTGAAAACGGAGAGTTCAACCTGCCGGGAATCATCTACGTGGTGGAAAGAGGGGGACTGAACGTCTTCGCCTTCAAGGGGGAGAGACCCGGTATGGATGACAGGCTATGCAAGGCGCCCTATTTCAATGTCAATGCCACAAGCGGCAGCGTATGTCTGGGGAACGCCTCGTTGCAGATACCGGAAGCCCCCACGTTCGACCGGTGGCTGGAATACTGGGAGAAACGTTTCTGGATGAGCGAGTTCTCCCACCTGGGCGGTGGGGAAACCCCACAAGAAGCAATCTCGTCCTCGTCACGGAAAAAAGCCCGGAACAATCCTTTCGACGAAAACGAGCTCCTACTTTCTGAAAAACGGCTAAAAGACTTACTGGCATGAAAAAGATACATTATACCGACAATTACCTGCTTTCCCCGCACCATCCCGTGAGTGTGCACGTCATCGGGGCGGGAGGCACCGGCTCACAAGTGGCCACCAACCTGGCACGCATGGACATGGCGCTACGGGCCCTCGGACATCCGGGACTGCACGTTACCGTTTTCGATCCCGATACCGTTTCCGAAGCGAATATCGGGCGGCAACTCTTCTCCGAATCCGAAATCGGGCTGAACAAGGCGGTGGCGCTGGTCACACGCATCAACCGTTTCTTCGGCAGCACATGGGTGGCGGAGGACCGCCGTTATCCGGTACGCAAGACCGGGAAAGGAAGACAAAGGCCATACGGCAAACATCATTATCACCTGCACGGACAACATCCGTTCACGTCTTGACCTGTGGCGCTTCCTGAAAACTGCCGGAAGGACACCCCGCCTGACCATGCAACCCCGTTCTACTGGATGGATTTCGGCAACGCACAGTTCACCGGGCAGGTACTTATAGGAACCGTACGCAACAGGATAGCCCAGCCTGCATCAAAGGAGTTCATCGCCATACCCAAAATGAACGTCATCACCGAAGAAGTCAGCTATTCCATGATCCGCGACACGGATTCCGGACCGAGCTGCTCACTTACGGAAGCCCTGCACAAACAGGACCTGTTCATCAACTCCATGCTCGCGCAGGCAGGTTGCGAAATACTCTGGAAAATGATACGTGAGGGAAGGACACCCTACCGGGGAGCCTACCTGAATATGGAAACCCTGCGGCTCGTCCCCATACCCGTATGATCCCAAAACAGATGGAGCCGTACATTACTCATACTGAAGTTGAGTAATAATACGGCTCTTTTTCACGTCCGATAGAAACGGAAGCCTTCAAACGGAAAGGGCATAAGACAGGAAAAGCCTGTCTGTTTCGGAGCGGACAGTATGCAATAATATACGACACAACCGAATCCGGGCCTCCGACACATATGCCCGTACTGCCTCATACCTTTTCTTTTCCTTTCTGTCTGAGGAAGTCCCGTATCTCGGAGGCAAGGTACAGGTTCTTCCCGTTCTCGTTCATGCAATAATAGCGGATGATTCCTTTCTCACGGTAACGGGCAAGTGTGCGCCGCGACACGCCGAGCAGTTCGGCAAGATCCACATTGTCCAAAACTTGTCACCGTCCAGACACTCCTTCAGACGGTTCATATGGTCCAGTTTCTTTTCTACGCGGGCAAATCCCTCCACCATGGTAGTGATCAGCCTTTCCAGTATTTCATTTTCTATGTATGGCATAATTATTTCATTTTTACAGTGAATGACTCATACCCCTTTGTGCGCACAGGAAGAGTCTATGCTTTATTAAGATGAAAAAACAATGCCAGAAAAGGACTTTATCAATACAAATCATAAAACATTCCTGTAAATCAACGCAATACTACATATATATTGGATAATACATCAAAAAATATGTAAACCGGAAGTGTAACCCCATTGTAAACCGTTTACAGCAAATTTACACCATTCATATACATTCCCAGTTTACACCTTGCCACTTTCAGGAGCGGAATCCCTGTCATTGCAGGATTTCAGAAAACACGTTCCAACCAAACAGGTGGCTACTACGTCCATATTACCTGAAATGTTTTCTTTCATTTTCACTATATTTTTCCCCTGCTCACGGACATCTGATGTAATGTGACGCCATCTGCATCACATCTTTTGGCAATAAGGCATTCCCGTTTTACTTTTGTCATAAACTAAAAAGAAGCCTATGGAAATCGTGAACATTGAAGCCGGAACATTCGGAAGGATGAATGCGGCATTGGAGGAACTGGTCGGAAAGCTACAGAGCGAAAGAAAGGATACGGAATACGGGCTGGAAGAATGGCTGGACAATCAGGACGTATGCCGGCTGTTGGACATCTCCCCTTCCAAACTGATCACCTTACGCAAGAGCGGAGCCGTCGCCTACAGCAGAATTGACCGCAAAATATTCTACAAGCGGGAAGACATCAGAAAATTTATCGAGCGGGAATTACAGAAACAAGGAAAAGCATGATTATGGTACACACACTGCTAAACAATGAGAGTCCTGAAGTAATCCGTTATTTCCGGCATCTGGAATACCTCACCACCCTATGGGAAAAAGACAGAGAGAAATACCGACCCGTACTCAACGGGGAACGTTACCTCACGGAAGCCGAACTTTCGGGACTGCTCAAGGTCACACAACGGACCCTGATAGAGCATCGGAGCAACGGGAAACTACCTTTCTACAAATTCGGAGGAAGGATACTTTATAAGGAGAATGACATCATCCGGATTCTGGAACAGAACCGGATGGAAGCTTTCAATACCGATTAACCGGATTGCCTTTCTGCCCGCTTCCCACAAAAAGCGGGCTTTTTTAACAGCCACCAAATGAATTGATAAACAGAGCAACATAGAACAGTGGTAAACAAATACAAAAAAACACCTCAATCTTTTTGGAGGAATTGAACCTTTTGCTTATCTTTGCAGCGTCAAAAAGATGACAACATGGATTGTTGAAATAAGAAGAAGTTTATCTAAGGCTGATTCAGTGGTTTCAATAATTTCAAGATATAGAAAAACGCTGAGTGCCAACATATTACGAACAGATTTTTAAAGAAGTTCGATTCCTGGTGGCACCACTTCTTAAGCAATCGGAATGTAGCGCAGTTGGTAGCGCACTACGTTCGGGACGTAGGGGTCGGGCGTTCGAGTCGCCTCATTCCGACAAAATAAAGGGTAGCTTTCTGGAGTACAGTAAGTTGCCCTTTATTTCTGTTCAGTCACTTGAACAAATTCAGGACGGATATGTAATAAAACACAACCTATTATATCATGAAAAACAGGATTTATCTCTTTACAGTAGCAGTAGCTTCTTTTATGTGCATCAGCTGCACAAAAACTCAAACTACCCTTTCCGAGAATGAAAAGACAGTCAATCCTCCCATCATGGGATGGAGTTCATGGAATGCATTTCGCGTAGACATCAGCGAAGACATCATCAAGCATCAAGCCGACCTGATGGTGAAAAAAGGTCTGAAAGATGCCGGATATCATTATGTCAATGTTGATGACGGCTATTTCGGAAAGCGCGATGACAACGGAATTATGCATACCCACGAACAACGTTTCCCGAATGGGATGAAACCAATTGCGGATTACGTTCACGGCCTGGGAATGAAAGCCGGTCTCTATACCGATGCGGGCAACAGTACATGTGGCTCCATGTGGGACAATGATGCAGCAGGCGTAGGAGCTGGTATCTATGGACACGAACCGCAAGACGCCCAATTATACTTTGGCGACTGGGGTTTCGACTTTATCAAAATTGATTACTGCGGAGGAGATGCGCTGGGACTTAATGAAAAGGAGCGCTACACTTCCATCCGGAACAGTATAGACAAAGTAAACAAAGATGTTTCCATCAATATTTGCCGATGGGCCTTCCCGGGCACTTGGGCTAAAAGATGCAGCAACTTCCTGGCGTATCAGTGGAGATATTAATGCACATTGGGGATCATTAAGATATGTAGTCGGAAAGAATCTCTACCTGTCGGCTTATGCCGGAAACGGACATTATAATGACATGGATATGATGGTCATCGGATTCCGCAACGACAGTAAAGTAGGTGGACAAGGTCTTACCCCGACAGAAGAAGAAGCTCATTTCGGTTTGTGGTGTATCATGAGCTCTCCTTTGCTTATCGGATGCAATCTGGAAAACATGCCGGATTCTTCGCTCGAACTGCTGACAAATAAAGAACTGATCTCCCTCAACCAAGATCCGCTGGGCTTACAGGCTTATGTAGCTCAACATGAAAATGAAGGTTATGTACTCGTAAAAGATATTGAACAGAAACGTGGGAATGTACGTGCAGTAGCTCTTTACAATCCTTCCGATACCATCTGTAGTTTTTCCGTGCCGTTCTCTTCACTGGAATTTGGAGGAAACGTAAAAGTACGTGATCTGGTAAAACATAGCGATTTAGGAAACTTCTCCGGTACCTTCGAACAAACGCTTCCTGCACACAGTGCCATGTTCCTCCGCATAGAAGGCGAAACACGTCTGGAACCGACCCTCTACGAAGCGGAATGGGCTTACCTACCTCTTTTCAATGACCTTGGCAAAAATCCTAAAGGTATTATTTATGCCCATGATAAGGAAGCCTCCGGCAAAATGAAAGTAGGTTTCCTTGGCGGACAACCTGAAAACTATGCCGAATGGCGGGAAGTATATAGCGAAAATGGCGGACGCTATGATATGACCATCCATTATTTATATGGCAAAGGACGACAAATAGAACTGGACGTAAACGGTATCATTACCAAAATCGACTCTCTGGGAGAGGATAATGGTCATAACCAAATCACAGTTCCCGTTGAATTAAAAAGCCGGATACAACACTATTCGCATGGGTAATAGTTATAACTGGGCACCGGACATCGACTGCTTCACTCTGAAGAAAGTGCTGTAATTTGACTATATAACCTCATATATTAAAAGGAGTAATAACGGAATAAATATGCCTCAGGCATTTTAAAATCCATTATTGCTCCTTTTTAGTTTAGATACTGTCTAGTAATTCGTATCATATTTTATCTCTTCATACCTATTCCTGTTTATTCCGGTGTTATCGTAATTTCCGCTTTCTCTCTTACATTCACCTGCAAACGTGCATCTTCTGTCAGAGGTGTCCAGACCACCCGCTTACATTCTCCTTTCTGCAGATCATTAGAGTGCTGATTGCTGCCACTCAGATATTCCGTCCCCACTTCTGTATTCTCAAATGTCCATCTCCATACACCATCCAAATTCAGATAGAAGTTTTCAATTTTACTATCCTTTGCATGAAAGTCCAGCCCATTTCCCTGAATATCACACGAACCAAGTCGGCAAGAATCCAATGATATGTTATAACGATTACCACGGACAAACAATGAATCTGTTTCAATACCTATCAGATTCAATTTCAAACCTTCTTCACCGGTAACTATACCGGTCAGTGAATCCACAGCCAAACTCACATCAAAACCACTCACAAAGATATAATCTCTGTCCCGATACTTTTCCGGAATATTGTTCACATTAAGATCTAACTTCATAAACAAAGTATCATTCTTTTGGGTAACATTCAAATAGTCTCCTTTCGGATATGAAACCTGTTCTTTCCCTAACGAAGCAGCAGTAGATCCTATTTTCATTTCGCCGCTAATAAACACACGTCTCGCTTCAGATACTCCATCCTGGCTGGTAAACACCTTTATAACATGTACGCCATTCAAATCCATTTTCACCTGTTCATTACCCAAAAGGCTCCATCTTCCTGGTAAGGCTTCCCCGACATAAATATGAAAATAATAGTTGCCACAATTACAATCAATCCGGAAACGAGAAGGCCTATAAATATATAAGTAGTACGTTTCATAATATTTCGTCTTTATTCTATTTCTGCTTTTTTATAAACTCATGATACATTGTCTCTATTTCTTTTATCGGTATATCAAGCGTATACAGCTGACGAAAGAAATAGTCCAATTCTTCTTTCAGAAAGGTATCCTTACGGAGAGAATGAATCAGCTCTTTTGCTCCTGAAGCTACAAAATACCCTATGCCACGTTTATTATAAATAATATTTTGTACCTGAAGATAGTCAAAGGAACGCATCACCGTATTAGCATTCACCTCCACAATGGCAGCATACTCTCTGACAGAAGGGATCCGCTCCTCTTCCGGATATTGCCCCAGCAATATCTCATCACAGATTCTATCTGCAATCTGTAAATAAATAGCTTTACTTTCTTTAAAATTCATAGGCTAAGGTATTACATTCTATTAATAATTTCAGACTCCTTAAAGCGGAAATAAGCCAGTACCCAATTCACCAACGCAAAAAGATGCCGGCAACAATTACAATCCACAGAGTGGTTTCTTTCGACTCCAGCACACCTCCTGAATAATACCTGCCGCTTTCCAACAGCACTTTGCTTACCAAAGCACCGACAGCAAAATATACCATACCAATAATGGTTCCCGACGCAAATGTTTTCAGGAAAGAATTTTTAGGCCAAATCGAACTGCCCAGTACGAATAAGGATTGAACAAAGAAATAACCTGATATCAGCGCTCCAAATTCCAAGCCTCGCCTGCATAAAGTATAATATTTTTCATCACCAACCAAATGCGACAAGTCGACAGGAGCAATAAAATCCTTCTCCGGATAAGCCAAAGAATAAATAGTAAAACGCGTATAATCCGCCAACTTATAACATATCAGGAAAACAACCAGATACACAACTGTAAATACAAACCATCTGGAGAAAAACTTCTCAAAAGGAGTTGCCGGAATCATTAACATGGAAGTACGGCTCGTTTTCGTTTTCATCTTTTCCATTGTAAACGAAGCACTCAAACAGCCGAATCCCCACAGAGCCCAGATAAAAGTGACAAGAAGAAATATCCACGCCGGATCTTCCTGATAATTATAAGTACCTCTATACCTAAAATATCCATTCCAAACCATTACCACTGCCATCACTCCATACATCAACACCATACGAAGCACATTCGATTTCCAATTCTCCACCATCTCCTTACGGCAAAGATTCATAAAACGAGGCAAACTGAAAAAGTATCTTTTATCATCGTCTTTTATTTTTGAGTGTGAAACAATCGGGCTATCTCTTCAGGAGTAGCCAGTGTAGCATTAAAAAGAAGTTCCAGGTTTAGTTCCGACTCGTCCTGCTTTTCATTAGGAAGGATCAGGTAGTTACCCTGAATAGTAGGAATTGCAAAAGCGCACTTTTGGCCAATTCCCGATCATCACTCTCCACAAAGAAAAGTTTGTCGCAAATATTACTTGTCGATTCATCGAGCAACACACGACTGTCATCCATTATCAACACATGATCGAGCACTTTGTCGATGTCACGAACCTGATGTGTGGAAATCACAATCGTCTTATCATCCGACATACCCGATGCTATAAACTTGCGGAACTGACTTTTGCCTGGAATATCCAGCCCGTTGGTCGGTTCATCCATCAACAAAAAGAGAGGTATTCGTAGCAAGCGCAAAACTCATGAACACTTTCTTTTTCTGCCCCATAGAAAGCGATCCGAGATCAATATCTATATCCATCTCAAAATAATGGAGATATTTAATCATCTCTTCCTTACTGAAACGAGGATAAAAAGGACTGTTTAACTCAATATAGCTGACCAAAGAAACCGAAGGCAACTCAAATTCTTCGGGAACTAAAAACATATCCTGCAAAGTAACCGGCAACCGACGGCGTACATCTGTATCGTGAAACATCACTTTGCCGTTTTTAGGAGTCAACAAGCCGGACATCAGATAGAGAAGAGTAGATTTTCCCGCACCATTCTTTCCCAACAGTCCATATACCCTGCCGGATTCGAACGAAAGCGAAAAATCACGTAGTACCGCACGCTTCGATTTACGATAAGTAAATGAAAGATTTTCTACTGTAATCATAGTATTTCTGTTTAATGAATAATGATCTTTATGCGTATTAGTGTAATAGTACACCACAAAAGTAGATAATCTTTTGAATATTCCAATAGAAAAGGAGAAAAAGTGCAAAAAAAAGGAGGAGCTAAGATCACTCTCCACTCCTCCTGTCACGACAAACAACTAAAATTATTCACTATTTGATGCCGTCCAATGCCCTTTTAGCAGTAGCATTAGCGGGGTCTATAGCCAGAATTTTACTCCAGTATTCTATGGATTTATCTTTGTTAGCCTTTGCTTCGGCTTTCAATGCCGGATTTTCGATAGCTAACAAATAGTAATATCCAAGATAACTGTAGCATTCAACCAAAGCTGAATTGTAATGAGGATCGTTTTTGCTTTCCAATAAAGCGGCCACTTCCTCATAGAAAGGTTTCGCAAGTCCTTGAGTTGTTTCAGGGTCAAGTGCAGAATTGGCACGTGCTCTCCAGAAGTTACCCAAATAGCTGTCCGGCGCTGCTTCCGCAATTGCATGGAAAGTAGAATCGGCGGACATTAACGCCTGCTTACGTTCTTCAACAGTGATTGCTAATGAATCAGGTTGCGTACCAGCACCGTAATAAAGTCTACCAAACTGGAACTGTAAGTCCGGAGTCTGTTTTTCCTTATCAAGAGATGCATAATATTTCTGGTAAGCACTGATTGCTTTTTTATAATCGTTCTTCTGTTCGTAAGCAGAAGAGATATTTTTAAATAAATCCGTCTTCGTCGGATCCATCTTTACCGCTTTCTCATATTGTACTACTGCATCATCATATTTTTTCAGACTCTCCAACAGATGTCCATAATACATATAATCCAAATACGAATAATCGGCTTTATCACATTCCTTGAAGAAGACATCGGCAGCCTTCAACGCTTCATCAAAACGTTTCAGGTCAGTATAATTATACATTGCCAAACGATTGAACGCAGCATGACGGGCATTCTTTTGCAATCCCATATTAGCTACTTCGAGTGATTTATCAAAATCATGGTTCAAAAATAAAGCAAAAGCATACTTCACCAAATCTTCTTCCGTAGCAGTAGGTCCCATTGCAAAATTCGCATAAGCTTCTACTGCCTTATTAAAATCATTTTTTAAATAGTAAATTTCGGCTATTTTTTTATCTACAGCTGTGTTGGACGGTTCCAAGTCCTTCAATTGGTTCAGCTTCTCAATGGCAAGACTTGCATTGGCTGATTTATAAATATCTGCATATTTCAGATAAGCTTCCGTACATTTCGGATCGAAATAAATTGCCTCCTCATACTTTTGAGAAGCAAGACCCGCATTTTTCTGTTTTACGGCAATATTTCCTTCCAATACAGAAGCAAGAGCCGATTTGCCATTCGCTTTTCTGGCAAGAGCTGCATACTCCTGCGCTTCGGGAATCTTGTCAGCATTCAGATATGCGTCTCCAATAGCCACCAACAATTCCACATTTTTCTTATTTTTTCCTTTAATCAGATGTTCAGCTTCTTCAGCAGCCTGTGCCGGATTCGTCTGAATAGTTTCTTTCAATTTCGCAACCCCAGCCTGCCATTCGGCGTCAGATGATTGCGCATAGAGCGACCCTACTGCTATAAACGCTCCAGCTAAAAACATTTGTACTCTTTTCATTATAGTCTCTAATTTTAGTTATTATTCGTCTTTCACGTGGACAATACGCACCGGCTGAGTAGCCGGAACAAGTCCGGATTTTAATATAATCCTCTGCCCTTTATCGGATGTCATAAAAGAAGCAAATCCCCAAGGCAGCCCACTGCGAGGATCATTCAGCAATGCATAAATAGATCGTGCCAACGGATAGTTACCATAGAACAGGTAAGCCTGATAAGGTTTATAACTGTTAGCAGGAGTTGCCACATCCTCTGCACTCACTGACATCACTCTGATCTCTTCGCGAAAAGAAAGATTGGTTGTATCACTGCGGTTCCCCAACCAGTTTACTCCAACAACTCCCATAGCGTCGGGATTATTCGCTACATAATCTATCACCTGCTGGTTGGTTTTCAAGGCACTGACGTTACCTTCAGCCAACTCTTTTCCACCACAGATTGAGTCCATTGCAAAACGTACGGTACTGGAGTTCTTATTATCGAACACCACCTGAATCCCTTTCAAACGGGAATTCGGATTAACCTCTTTCCAGTTTTTCACCTCACCGGTAAGGATGCGGCGGAAATCACGTACACTCAACAAAGAATCCGGATTAGCACGATTCACAATCAATGCCAGACCGTCCGTAGCCAATTTTATCTCGCGAGGAAAAAACTTACGGCTGTGGAATGAATTCATTTCTTCCTTAGTCAGTGTCCGGGTTGCAATAGCCAACCGGACACTGTCTTTCAGAAGTAAATTTATCGCTTCCACTTCAGTTGTGTAGCGAGGGACAATCCCGGCCAAAGGGTACAGGCTCTCAAACACCTCTATCTCTTCTTGTATGATAGGTTCGAAACTCTCATCCGCTGCGATAGATACCACACCGGAAGAATAAGTATCCGTCGGTCCTTTTGATTTTGAGTTACAAGCACTCAAGACCACCAACGCTACGAGTCCTATCAGCCTAAATTGTCTCTTCATCATCTTTTATTGTAATCTAAACATTACCGGAACGGTGAACTTCACACGTACCGCTTTTTCCATTCTGCTTACCAGGGAGCCATTTCGGCATGCTTTTTACCACACGAACAGCTTCCTTATCCAGATAAGGGTCTACACCACGAGCCACATGTACGTCAGAAATAGAACCATCACGTTCAACAACGAACTGTATGATAACGCGACCTTGTGTTCCATTCTCCTGTGCAATAGTCGGATATTTGATATTCTTACCCAGGTAAGCCATCAATTCAGTCTGTCCACCAGGGAAAGTCGGCATTTGTTCTACCATATCGAAAACCTTTTCCGGTTCCGGTGCAGCCTGTGTTACCACCTGCTTAAGGTCTGCGATATCTTTACCATTAGCCTCGTCATTACCTTTTACGTCGGCAATAGAGATGGATACTTTGGTAGCATTCAAATCTTCCTGGCTCTTGATTTCATTGTCTTCATGCACTTCTTCATCTTTCTTGATGACAGGAGCTGTAAACTTGATAGAACTCTTCAATGCAGGGGAGGAGGTGCAACCGGTTCTACGCGTTTCATCTCTTCCTGTTTGATTTCAGGTTCTTCCAATTTTGACAGAGTAGTTACTTCTGTCATCACTTCTTTCTGCTCCGGAGTTGCCAACTTAAGCAGTGTAGGGATACTAAATCCAACTGCTGCTATAATCACCACAATCAACATTGCAACATTGTGTCGCTTTGTCGAATTGGCACGCATTCTATATGCGCCGTATGCTTGGTTCTTGCCTTCAAAAATCAGTTGACACCATTCCGAAGAAGCTAAATCTAATTTTGCCATTTTACTTTTCTTTTTAGGTGTTACATCAATTATCGGCTAAGTTCTGTGACAATTCACCTTTCGCATCGTAATTCTTCATCAAGAATTCATCAGCTTCTGCAATGTCTGTTATCACATATTTACCAATATTACATATCTGCATTTCGTCCAGCGCGTCAATCAGATTCATATAAGAAGCATCATCCGTAGCCTTGATAATTACGGTCGGTGTATCCTTTCCGCTCTTTATCTCGGAAACCTGCTTCTTAAATTCGTCATCCGTGATCTTAAGATCAAGTTTTTTGCTGCTTCAATTCTCTTACTTTATTGACAGCAACAGCATTCTTCTGAAGAAGTACGGCACGCAGTCCATCTGCACCGTAGCTAGTTTCTTTCAACGAGGTATAATCCTTATAGTTAGGTTCCCCTCGTAATAATAGAGTTTGTTATCAGCTCCCAGCAATAACGTAATTGCTTGTGAAGCCTTCACCATACTCTTTTGGTTTTCAGTTATATCTTTGTCATTACTCGGCATGCTTATCTCCATCGTCTGAGGTTTGCTCAGTGTGGTACAAAGCATAAAGAAAGTAATCAGCAACATGTTCATGTCCACCATCGGTGTAAAGTCCACCCGGACAGTCATTTTCTTTTGCTTGCTCTTTCCTCTTTTTTCCGCCGCTCTCTTGTACTTCAGCACTCATTGTATTTCCTCCTTTTTAATTTTCAGATTCTGCCTTGAGAGAAGTAATCAGATTGTACCGATTTTCCCGCAAATCCTGAAGTGAGTTCATAACGTTCTTTATCACTGAGTATGGAGTTGTAGCGTCTGCCTTGATAGCAATACGTAGATCAGCGTTAGCGGCACGTGCATTACGTACCCACGATTTAAACTGATTGTCAACACTATCGCATGGAATACCTTCATTCTTTAGGATCTTATCCCGTTGATCTTCCGGGAGATCAAGATATTTCTGCATACTTCTGATAGGTACTCCAAAAGTAGAAGACAAGATAAATCTCTTCTCCTGTTCCGGAGTAAACTTAATGCCATACTCTTCACCCATGCTCTCCAATACAGCCTGCATATCCTGCTGCTTGTCGAGGCTCATAAATATTTTTCCTTCCGGATCAACCAGAATCTGGAGTACATTCGTCTCCGGAATCTTGATTTCCGATACGGAAGCCGGAGTGGTAACTTGTACTGGTTCTTTCTTCACAAATGTTGAAGTCAACATAAAGAAAGTCAGAAGCAATACAGTAACGTCACTCATAGCTGTCATATCTATGAACGTACTTTTCTTTTTAATTTGCGCTCTACCCATGATTAATAATAGATTTTATAAGGGTTCGCAGAATTAGTGAGTAGCAGCAAAAGTTTGCACGATAGAGAATCCGACTTCGTCGAGTCCGTAAGTCAATTTATCGATTTTGTTAGTGTAATAGTTGTAAGAAATAACAGCCAATGCACCAGTCAAGATACCGAAAGCAGTATTAATCAAAGCTTCAGAGATACCTTGTGACAAAGCCATAGAGTCAGCACCACCACCAGCAGACAAAGCAGCAAATGAACGGATCATACCGATTACAGTACCGAGCAATCCCATCAATGTACCTAGAGTGGTGATGGTAGCGATAATCGGAAGATTTTGTTGCATCATCGGCATTTCCAAAGCAGTAGCCTCTTCAAGTTCTTTCTGGATAGCCAACAGCTTCTGTTCTTTAGGAAGAGATGTGTTCTCTTCCATTTCTTCATACTTACGCAAAGTAGAAGTTACTACGTTAGCAACAGATCCACGTTGTTTGTCACAGATTTCCTGTGCTTTCTTCATGTCGCCGGCAGCTAAAGCGTCTTTGATGTTAGCTACAAATTTAGACAATGAACCTTTACCGAAAGCAGAACGAAGAGCGAAATAACGTTCGATGCTCAAAGCAAGTACGGTTAACAACAATGTCTGGATAATAGGCACGATGATACCACCTTTGTAAATAGTACCCAACATGTTCAACGGGTGATTGTTCGGGTCATTGTTCATAAAGTTGGACGGGTTACCTAATAGGAATTGAGAAGATACATACAGCTATTACTAAACAGCAGATGATTACGATACCGACATTTTTTATACCTACAACTTGAGTTTTTTAGTAGTTTCCATAATAAGTTTTTTGTTAAGAAATTAATTTTAGTTATTTAGGAAGTAAAAATTTCGATTAGGCACACTGCGCTACAGACCCTGCAACTTTAAAAGGAAAAAAGTCACACAGTTCATACAGAGTACGAAAAAACGGATAATAGGGGGAAATAAACTAAATAAGGATATGTCTTAGAGCGAACACATAGTAATCGCTACACGTAATGGAGTAATGTGGATCCTTATCCGAATAAAAAAGATTTACTTTGATCTAATACTAAAAGAATTCTCTCTTAACACGAGAAACTTATGCATAACGTCTTTCAAGGAGTCATTGATTTCAATGATTCTACGCAGGCGATAATTATTAGAGTTTGATTCAGTTACTAATTTAAATCCTAATTCTACATCAAAATAGTTAATGACTGCACGGTTATCATAACTAACTGACTGATTATCTACAGAAGAATTACGATTAACATCAGAGGGACGATTCTGACAGTTGACAAGGTGCTTCACAGTTTGAAGCATAAGCCGAAAAAATTCATAACATTTCCACTTATGCTAAAAGATAGCATCAGCAGAATACAAGCCAATATGAATTTTGGCGAAAGTTTCATTGTATTTTTTAGTTGTTTAAATCGTTCGTTACAGATTCGGCGACAAATGTAGCAATAAAATGTACACAAGAGTATCATTGTTCACATCATTTAAGCATAAAATTTGTCTCTACTATAAGAACAAGTTCAAATGATTTCGATAGAAACATCATTTTAATTTGTTAAAAATCATCTCTATTGAACAAACTATTATGAGGTTTGTTCTGCTAAAAAGGGCGGTATAAATAAAAGTAACCATTGATAAATAAAAACAGAAATTTTGGTACCCAAAACAGAAACCCTTGATTCGTTGCTGAAAAGGGGCTTCTCTAAAAACGGCGGCTACCTACTCTCCCACTGTTACGCAGTACCATCGGCGTGACGAGGCTTAACTCTCTGTTCGGAATGGGAAGAGGTGGAACCCTCGTGCTATAACCACCTGAATAAGGTTATGACATGATGAAAAGTAAAAAATTTCAGTGTCTCTGCAAGCTAAACGTATATACCCAACCGGTACATATTTGAAAAGAAAGTGAACGGGCAATTA